>Ga0335077_10001147_pt1 | contig 30975 bp, 10 predicted proteins | sample Lox_Sample_31_FD_207151 | JGI IMG/M metagenome (GOLD analysis project Ga0335077, IMG submission 207151) | Soil microbial communities from Loxahatchee National Wildlife Refuge, Florida, United States - Lox_Sample_3.1 | ecosystem: Environmental > Terrestrial > Soil > Wetlands | place: USA... | reverse complement strand
CGCCCCAGCCCAACCGAAGGTTGGGCGGGGGCGGCTTCGCCTGGGGGATATAATTTATAGTGGAGTGGCCCCTCGCCCGAATGGGGCCATTATCATTAATAGTTTATTTTCCTTATTTCCCATTTTTAAATTTCCCAACGCGTAGCGTTGGGAAATGCACTGCGATGGGAAATAAAAATGTGATATATTACCCAACGCCCTGCGTTGGGTAATTAAAAAATGATAGAACAATAAAGAATTAAAGTAAGGAACTAACTAAATATGAATAATGTAAAATGGAAATTAAGTTAATTATTAAATTTATTAATATAGGAAACATATTTGCGATGTCGGCTCTGATTTACCTCCAGGAGCACAAGCTTGGAAGGGTACGGCTGTTCGCCGAGTAAGAATTGACGTGAGCTGGGTTAATAATTAGCCCCGTTTAATTATACGAAAAAGGGATCAATTGCAAGAAAGTCATCTGCTTTTTCCCCGACTTTTTTTTCAATCCCCAGACCTACGGTCTGGGGAATCGTAGCTCGGGGAACGAATAGGCGGAGGATGACTTGCAGCGAAGCTTATCTTTGCATATATATATATTAAATTATATAAATAGATAAGAACGTTCAACGACTAGAAAGTGAGTTATGCTAACAATAATCTTTCCACGAACATCCTAATTTAGCTAAATATTATACATATATATATTTAATATTGTTTATTGTTGTTAATATTTTTATTATTATTTTTACATTCCCCCCCCTCGGCTATATAGTAGGGGGTTAATTAAAATAATTTAAATTTTAAATTTAATTATATTAATATTAAAGGTGAACCAGGCCGCATGCGGCCTGGTTCACACTGATTCCCCAGTCGCGCAGCGACTGGGGGAATAATAACAAGTAAAAACGATGGGACGATTTTATTTAATATAAAATATAATTAATATTCCAGCCCCCCCTTTTTCTTCCTTTCCCATCCCAGCTTGGCTGGGATGGGAAAAGGTGAAATAAAGAAGGAAATCGATGGTCGGGATGGCTGGCCTAGTTAAATATGACATAGTCTGAACCACATTAAATGTGGAAATAGAGGATAAAAAGCCTTTATAATAACATAATTGTAAATACGTCGTGAGACAGTATGGTCCCTATCTTCTATGGGAATCTAAAGTAGACTAAGTAGTGTGCCCTCGTACGCAAGGACTGGGACCTACTAACCTCTGGTATGCATGTTGTTGAAGTTTAATAAGTATTGATTCTGGGATTTCTTCCATATTATTCACAATCTATACTAACTAAGGCACGGCAGGATAGCTAAGTTGGGCTCGAATAAGTACTGAAAACCTTATAAGTCGCGAAGTCGTTCTTAGGATACTTTTAGTTAAAAAAGTAGTAGACTACTACTTATGGCAAGATCTTTAAGTCCTGAAAATTTACTTAGGTAATCTTGTTCTTTATTTTTAATCTTCATTATATACTTATGAATTATACTCTTTTATATACCCCGGTCGCATAGCGACCGCCCAGCCGAGCCTACGGCTCGGCTGGGCGGCTTTGCCGGGGTATATATTTATGAATTATACCCCTTTGCGGGGTGGTGTATTGGAATGCATATAAGGCTCATGCCCTTAAAGGTGGAGATTCAAATTCTTCCCCCGCTTGGTTTTTTAACTTAATAGGTTAAAGTGTTCGCTTGATAAGCGAAAGATATAAGTTCAATTCTTTTAAAAACCATTTCCTTTCATTTCAACAATTTATTTCCTATTAATTTTCTTTACCTTTTTTTTACTTTTCCCACCCTAATGATATTACCCAACGCCCTGCGTTGGGTAATTATGTGTAGTACGTTTTATAGATTTTCTTACCTTATTTATTATTTCCCTAGTATAGCCAATTCCCCAGACCTACGGTCTGGGGAATTAATAAAAAATATCAGTGAGTGTTGTGGGTAAAATGTATTTCCTTTCCCCGGTCGCATAGCGACCGCCCAGCCTCAAAAACGGCATTTCCCAACCTGTTCCCAAGCTTCGCTTGGGAACAGTTGGGAAATCCTTCGGTGTCCTCGACTCCCTTCCATTTCCCATCGCTACGCGATGGGAAATCCGAAGGTCGAGGACAGAAGAAGAGCGGCATGGGCGGCTTTGTCGGGGATATGTAATTAGGTAATTGACTAGATAATACCAAAGGCTCCGGCCTTGATTATTACGGCCCCCGACCTTTGGTTTCCTTTCCCAACCGGCTACGCCGGTTGGGAAAGGAATAAAAAGGGGGGGGGGCCGCTCCGCCTAAAGCAGGGGTATAATCTTATTTTAAAGTAATGGTAAATTCCTATTATTTGTATATGTTTTGAATTTATCCATTTATTATGTCTGGTGTAATTCAATTTATGATTATTATATATTATTGTGATTATATAATATGACATCGGATAAACATTAATTATAAAAAAGAAAGTTAGGAATATGTATTATAGAAATAAAAGAAATATCGGTAATATTGAACTTAAATTAAGAAATATAGAAATATTAATTAATAATTTAAATAATGAGGTTTTATCATTAAATATGAAACATGTTCCCAATCATAAGTTAGGTACAGGGGTGGTAGAAGAAATTAAATTATATAAAAATAAAAATAATAAATCCCCGGTCCCTCCAGCTGGGGGGCCCGGGGCATGATTATATGATAATTTCCAATTTGGTCCTCGAATGAATTCTAATCATTCTCAGATGGTAAATCAAAATAGTACTAATTATATGTCCCCGGTGCTTCGCACCGGGGACATAATAGCCCATGTGGGACCAAGTACTGAAAATGTTAAATTAGAAGATAAATGATTAAATTATTTTACCAAATTTCCCACAGCGCGAAGCGCTGTGGGAAATAAAAGACGGCCCTTGATCTTTGGTCGTGGAACCGCTCCGCTTAATGTATTAAATTTAATACGAAATCGTTTTATCAGTATTAAAGAAAATAAAATAGAAACTAAATTAACTACACCTTTTTATAATTTCACACGTACTAATTTAGAAAGTTTAATGCCTAGTATATTTTATCATTGACAAACTAGTAACTATAGCTTTTATAAAAATAAAAATAATTGAAGTATCGATTTATTATACACTAAGAAATTGTTAACTACATTTTTTGCTGTTAAAAATTTTTATAGTATAAATTATTGAAATTGAGAAAGAATAAATCAATTATTTTTAATTGATCCTAAAAGTAAATTTGCTACTAGATTTAAATCTTTTATTAAAGTTACTACTTCTAGAACTTCTTCTTATTACCATGATTTATCTATTATACCTAAACATGTTTTGAAATTTAAATGATTTAAAGATAGTACTGAATTAGTTAATAATGTTAAAAATGCTACTTGAAAAAGAGATGGTGAAATAAATACTTATCATGTATTAACAGAATTCTTCTTATCTTATTATAAAAGACCTTATTTAAGTATACCTAGATTTAAACATACTGTTAATAATGTTATAATAGATTTATTCATTTATAATAATAAACAATATAAATGATTTAAATTAATGAATATTCTTAGTAGAAGAGGTATATATAAATATATGTATAGTATGTATGCTAACTATTCTCAAAAAGTCCAAGAAACTCTTAGTAGACCTAGATTTTTTTATTTAAATCTTATTTATCCTAATATATCTTCTCATTATGCTAAAATAATTAAATTATATCAAGAAACTCTTATAAAAAAAAATAGAGTTATTTTATTAAGTGTTTTATTACTTCTTTTTAAAAATAATAATATTAATAAGAACCCTGGGCCATTGGCCCAGGGTTCAAATTATTTTGATAATTATAAAGGTGGTATATTTTATTCTGATAAGAATACTCAAAAAGTTAAAACTGTAGATCAATTAGTTATTTCTGTTAAGAGTCCTAATATTAAATATTCCATTAAAGCTTTTAAAAATTATTTTAAAGAACTTGAATGAAAATATAATACTGTATTTGATGAAAGTAAATTAACTCTTTGAAATAAAAAAGGTTTAGGTACGAAAGAATCTGGTAATTCTCATGATTTCCCCCCGCGTAGCGGGGGGAACCATAAAAGTAAAGGTAGAATTAAATATTTCGGACGTGATAAATTCTCTATTACTACCTTTAAGAAAAAAAACTTATTCTCTAAAACTAGAAGAGCTATTAATCCTAAATTAGCTGAAAGTAAACTTATGTCTTATTATCATTATAGTAAATTACAAAAAACTACTAATCAACGTAAACAAATTAATATTAATTTAAGTAATAAGGAACGTAATAATAATAAATTGAATAACAATTTTCATTCCCCCCGCGCGCGCCCGTCTTGGCCGCGCGCGGGGTTAACTAATAATAAAGTGAATACATTCAAACAACCCCACCCTTTAGGTGGGAACCGTAATGTTTTTAATAATAGAAGTAATTCTATTAAAAGTAATAATAATAATAATAACAATAAATTTATTAATTCTAATCGATTCTCTCCATTTCCCCGGGCGCCCCGCGACCTTTTCCCTGCCGGAGGCTGGGAAAATAAAAAAAGGGAGAGTTCCCCCGGGCCCGGCGCACTGCCCCGGGCCCGGGGAAATATAAAGAAGGAATATCATAGTATTCCCCGACTTCGTCGGGGAATACCATCAATTAAAAAAGTTCACCCTATACCAAAAACACATATACCCCATATACGTCATATACTAAATAAAAGAATAGAAGGATCAAATATTAATCTTTCTTCATTTCCCAACCGGCCTAGCCGGTTGGGAAATAGTAAAAGAAAATGGGATCATGTAGATGAATCTATATTTAATGTATTAAATAAATTATTTGGTATAAATGTGAAATCAGGAAATAATAATTTAAATCAACAGGTGGGCAATTGAGATTGTATATATGAAAATGGAGTAAATAATATAAATACAAAAGGATATTGATATTCAATTTATTATTTAAGTTATTTAAAAACAGAGTATAATAAACTAAGTAGAGATATAATTATGTCGAAAGATATAAATTATCATATTCAAAATGATCCCTCGGGCCGTCCAGTTGGGCGGCCCGGGGTACATAAATATAATATAGATTCACCCCGGGCAATGCCCGGGGTGAATTGGGGCCGGGAGGCCCCGGAGGATGAAATTGGAGTATATAAGAAAATGAATATTTATTTATATAATGATATCCCCGGTCGCTCCGCGACCGGGGATATTAGTAAAAGACCAATAGTATTTAACGATAAAATATTTAAACCTTATTTTAGATATATTATAGAATTTTTTGTATATAAAAGATATTTATCATTATTATTTAAATCAGGTAGATTAATATGGTGATTAAATTTATTATATATGATACCAGATAGTATTAGAAAAGTTATTAATAATTCAGTATTATTTGATTTTGTAATGGTAAAAACAATATTTGATTTAATGAGATATAATTATAGAAGTATGATAAAAGGTCCTGTAACATCAGAATTATATTTTATAGATAAAATAAGATATTATAAATCTGAATTTAGTGCAACATCAATATTTGCATTTTTATCTAGTATGATACATATAAAACATAGAGAGAAAGCTCCTAATTTCTTTTGATGAACTTATGATAAAAAAGCAGGAAGTTATCTTAATAGAATAAAATATTATGAGGACTTAAGTCAAAAATCACAAGTATTATTACCTTTTACTTTCTATTTTGAGGATATATTATATAGTATATATGGAAAATGAGGATTAGTAAGATTATGACCATTAAAGAAAAAAGTATTAAGTAGTACAATATTAGCTCAATTAATTTCAGAAGTAACTAATAGTGAATCAAGTGATAGTCGTGTTACAAGATATGAATATACTTTTGGTAATATATTAGGTAGAGTTAAAAAGTATATAAAATATTCTAGTAATGAAACTAAGAAATGATATAAAGATAAAGTTATAACACCTTGACCTAATCAATTATTAAAACATAATGGAATCTCTAAATTTACTAAATTAAATAAATATGACAAAAAATTAGGATTAATGGATAATTTAGTAACATATGAAAATGTAACTAATTGTTTTGCTAATGAATGAAATTATAGTCAAATAAATCAAAAATTAGTTAGAAATATTTTAAATTTAAGAGGACGAGATATTATTTCCAATAATGAACTAATTAGTATTCCATTAAGAAGATACATTGGTTATATTAAAAGTAATTCAGATTTAGTTGCATATAGATCTACTATTAAAGGTAGAACTCCTAAACCTGGTAAAGCTATACGAGCTGAATATTATATACGGGAATTTGGTAATTTATCTATGCCTTCTTATATAGATAAAGAATTTAGAACAAGATCACATTCTTTACGTAGACATAGAACAACCTTTTATAGTGATAGAAGTTATGCTAAACATACATTCTTGAATAGAAATGGTATATTAACTTTAAGATTATGATTATATTCTAGATTAAATTTTGATGTCAGAGATATGTTATACTATTTATCTAGTATAAGAGGATTATATACTAGTATTATTAATAGAGAATATGATATACAAAACTTTTCTTCTTTCCCCTTAAAAACATCATTTCCCCACGCTGCGCGTGGGGAAATCCGTAGGCCGGGGAAATATATAAATAATAAGAAATCATTTATTAACAAAAAAAAATTAAGTTAAAGAATATATAACCTACTGGTTTATTTTCCCTCACCCTTTCTTAAATTGTTTCTTATTGTTCTCTCCCCGGGCCCGGCGCACTGCGCCGGGCCCGGGGAACCCCCTTTTTTCTTTCTCATCAGGTTCGCTATGTACCCAACGCTAGGCGTTGAGTATAAGGTAGTATAAGATTTTCTTTTGTTCCCGTGCGAAGCGTAGTATAAGATTTTCTGTTCCCGCGCTTCGCGCGGGAACAAATGGTAAATGAATCGATTGGTAAGGAAAATAGGGGAACGGGAGCATAACTCAATAGGTAGAGTAGTCGCCTTTTAAGCGATAGGTTGTAAGTTCGACTCTTACTGTTCTCATTGGGCTATAAGCTAATGGTAAGCTACTGTACTTTGGTTTCAGTGATGAAAGTTCAATTCTTTCTGGCCCAGTTGTTTATTCTATTTCGTGTATGTTTTAATCGTGGAACAATAATTAGTTTTGTTCAAAAATAATATCTTCCCATTCTTTCTTTCCTTTACCCCGGTCGCATAGCGACCGCCCCGCCGAGCCGTAGGCTCGGCATGGGCGGCTTTGCCGGGGTAATGGCCTGAGGAACAATAAAGTTTCCATACCCAGTCCCTGACTGGGTATGGTTATGGGAAAGCTGGAAAATATCCATAGTCCCAGTACCTGACTGCATTGTGGATATGGGAAAGCTGGTAAATACGAGGTATTTATTAAATTTATTTTAAATAACTTATTTAATCAATTGCAGTATAAATAGATAATAAATTATTCGTTGGTAACTGTTTATACGGGAACAAATTCATATACTAAAATACACATATAATAACAAAGGAAACTACGTCATATTTAAGTTGGTCTCCTGATTGATGAAGACGGTGATATTACTCGACAAATGCGAAAGATATAGGTACAATGTATATCTATTTTGCCATATTTAGTGGTATGTTAGGTACATGTCTATCTGTTTTAATAAGGATAGAGCTAGCTTCTCCTGGTACTCAAATTCTCGCTAACGATGGACAACTATTTAACACGATTGTGACCGCCCACGCGTTTCTCATGATTTTTTTTATGGTTATGCCCGGTTTAATGGGAGGATTTGGAAATTTCTTTGTTCCACTTTTAATTGGGGCTGGTTATAAAGTAAAAAAAATATGTTCTTTTATTTTTTTACTTTAATAAAAAAATAAAACTGCTCACAAAAATCGTTCCTATTACTTCGATTTTTAGTTAAACTTAACTATATATATGGAAATTCTCGTAAATATTGGTATTACCATTGGGAACAGATATTATTTAATAAATGATATACAAGGGGATAATATATAAGGAATATATAAGGTCCTTTAGAGATTATATGTTAAGCTCCATAATATTACTCTTGTTTTCCTTATTTATTTACCCAGGGTGTTATTTTATTTCTTATCCCCAGCAAAGTTTCAACCGAAGGTTGAAACTTGGCGGGGGTCGGCTTCGCTGGGGATAATTGTGAATGGGTAAAAAAAAAGAATAAGGAAAAAGTAAAAATGAATGGGGAAGAAATAATCCGACTTTTGGTGAAAGGCAAAAGACAGGCGAGTCGATATGGCATTTCCCAGACTTAATAATATTTCATTGTGATTACTATTACCATCTTTAATACTGTTATTGTCTAGTTCTTTTGTTGAATCCGGTTGTGGAACAGGATGAACGGTGGTAACGCTGTTTAAAAATTTTATTATATGCGTGAAAAACCTTTAGTGTAATATTAAATTACTGGTTTAAAATTATTATATTTTTTTGATATTTATTTTAACATAATATACAAGAATTACGTACTATAGATTAGTATTAATTAAGTAATAATATTTAATATAATAGGTCAATGCGCAAGCATATAACGATATATGCTTTAGAGACTTAACATAAAAGAAATGTCTATTTTCCCCCCCCGTAATATCTCACGGGGGGAAAAATACAAATAAGTATCGCCTCGGATACTTCCGGCTCTACAGTAGGTGGCCGGGGGTTAGAAATTTTTATTTAATAGGATACCCTAATTTTTAATTTCCCCAGTAAAACGGTCCCGCCGCCCAACTGGACGGCGGGACCGTCGCTATGCGACTGGGGAATAGTAAATTAAAAGCCAGGTACCCTATATAAAAATAAGTTTTGAAAACGTACTTATTATAAATTTAAATTAAATTTTAATAAGAGGACCCATCGCGGCTCATAAATATGCCGAGTTCGGTACAATTGAAAAATAAAAATTATAATAAACATATTCAATAATATAATTAAAATAGACAATTAATGATGTTATATTTATAATAATAATTATATTATAAATATATATTTTCAAAATAAAGTCCGAACAACTACTAAAGTAGTTGACGTATTATATATTTAGCTTTTATTATAGTTATATATAATTACGTATAATTAAGGTATCCACCATTAGCGGGAGTTCAGTCCCACTCGGGAGGTTCTGTTGATTTAGCGTGCGGGTTACCGCATATTACCTGACTGTTTTGTGTGATTCTTTACGCATTGACAGTTATTCAAGCAAGCGAAGAGCTTATGTTTAACAGAAGCTGTTATATGTTGACTCTCTATACCGACACAGTGAGGTGATACCTCACATACGAAAATACTTATGGCATATGAATCAGCGGAATTATGTGCTTAAGGAACAAGTATTTAACTGAGACTAATAGGGCCGAAGTATACAGGAGCTGTAAAACGAGTTGTAAACCAACGCATAATACTAAACCTTTAGATATTATGAAGCAGGGTAATAATGTAAGGGATCACTCTCTAAATCTCCCTCAGTTTATTACAATTCCAAGGCTTCGCCTTGGAATTGTCAATATAGAGATTTGGACTACTCCGTCCTTGAGGGGTGAAGTAGTTCGTAATTATAGAAACAGTGCTATAGTTCAGAGTTTAGATAGTAATAAATCTCGTTTAATAACGAGACGTAATACTACACTAATAAATTACCAAAGTTTAATGAGCGGTAACTTAATTCGAAAATGTTATTATTCTTCGTCTTCTGAAGTAATAGAACGCTTAGAGAATAGTAAAAGAGAGTTAGAAGCCGTCCTTGCTCATAAACTTAGACAAAATGTGCTTGATTATAAAAGAGACAATAAAACTGTCTGACTCTTAGATGATCAAAATATTGATTCTTCCAATATTAAATTAGGTATAAAAACTTATATATCTATTTGTTCATTTTTAACAGCTGTTAAAACTTCTAAAATTTTTACTAGATACTTAAACTTGAATTTTAATTCTTCTAGCTTGCTTAACCCCAAGTATGAAGAAAATACGTTAGATGTTAAATCTACCCTCTTGACCAACTTGGAGAATATCGATACTCTGATTACAAAATTAGTATCCTCTTCTAATCTAATTGTTTCAGACGAACCAATAAAATTTAGTCGTAGAAACCGATTCTCAAATGTATACAGAGAGAATTTAAATGATCAAACTAAATGGAATGCCATTCTTAATGATAGCAGAGATAATTTAGAAAACATAATATTCAAATACTGATCGGTAGAATTAACACAATCGACTAATGGAGCTAAAACAGCCGGGATCGACGGGAAAGCCTTTAAAAGTAAAGGAAAGTTATTTCAAGAGAATGAGGGTGCGGAAGCCCATAAATATATAGCCGCAAAATATAAAAGACTCTCCAAAATCCTATCTCTCTCTAAAGGACGCAACGATCAAAGTATAAATCGGAAGGGTATAGCCGGGTTAAATGATCAGGAGAAATTACGAAGACATCTAAAATCCGCACTGGGAAAAGAATATATATCCAATCTTAGAACAGAACTTAGATTAATGAAATATTACCCAGTAGAATATGCGAATAAAATGTACCATTTCGCATTAGAGCACAATAACCAATTAAAATTCGAATTGTGTAACTATATACGTAATACAAAGTTGAAAAATTATAAATCTCAAGGAATACTTAGAGTGTATATTCCTAAAGCCAATGGTAAATTAAGACCACTAGGTATACCTACTATACGAGATAGATGCTTACAAGTGTTATTAAAGCTTGTCATGGAACCTTACATGGAACCATTAGGTGATGAACTATCCTTTGGATTCCGTCCAGGTAGAAATTGTCACCAAGCAACTGCATATGCGCATCACCGCCTATTACATTACAGGTCAAGTCGACCACTTACCCTTAAAGATAGAGCTTACTTAGATGTAAAAATGAAGATGATTTATCTTAAACCTAATACATCTAATAAAGCCTCCTCTTCTAATACCAAAACTAAAACTGTAGAGTTGAAAGGTAAGGTAGACTTAAGTACAATAGATCCAAAAAATAATATAAAAGTGACGATTCCAGGTTTCGGTAAAAATGTAGTAAGAAGAAAACAAATTATGGCTCCTTCTTGATTATATAAACAAGCTACCGAAAAATCTGACAAGATAATTTACGACACACAATATATTATAGACGCAGATATTAAGGGATGTTTCGATAACATAAGTCATGAATGATTAATTGATAATGTCCCTATGCCCACTAATTATGAACATCTGTTACCTAGTATACTTAAAGTAGATATCTATGAATTAGACAAAGACAAAAATAAATATAACGAATATACCATTAATAAATCGAATAATCTAAATAAGATCGTAAATAAATGTGATAATAAAACTGGAATACCACAAGGGGGAATAATCTCCCCGTTATTAATGAACTGAACCTTGGATGGTCTGCAACATCATGTTAAAATGTCAGCTCATAATTTAGGATCTATCCATAATCTATACAGTATAGATAGAGCGGACTATCTTAAGAAGAAAGACCTCAGAGAGAAAGGTACTACTGAATCTGAGGCTTTTTATAGAAATAGAACAAGAATTGAATGGTATAATACCACATGATTTGTTCGATATGCCGATGATTTCCTGGTAGGGGTTAAATCAGAATTTGTAGCTAAAGAACTTATTAATAAGATTAGCGAATTTCTTTTAGAGCGTGGGTTAACATTATCAGCTGAAAAGACAAATATAATACCCTGAAAGATAGGAAAACACGTGGATTTCCTAGGATGAACTCATTCATTAATCAAACCAAAGAAAGTTAATTGAATGATTAGTACTAGTAAACAGAAAGCAGGTCAATTGATAGATTGAATAGGTACCTATACTTATCCATCTCGCAAATCAACCAAAAATTTTCGTAAACAAATTAAACTTCTTACTTCTAATATACAAAACTATCAATCTTTTGATTTATTATTTAAATCGATAAATAGTTTAATTAGAGGTTGATCGAATTATTTCTCCCCTGCACCCCATCAAATTCATTTACGTAGACATCTTGATACTTATATTTGAAAACGGTTGCGAAAGTTTGTTATGAATAAATATCAACACAGTTTTCACGATATTTTCATTCAACACTTTACTCGTGAAGTAGATAATTCGTCCCTATGCCTCGCAAGAAATGGATCAATCCGTACGCGGGCACGTTCTAACAAGAATGTATTTTATCACAGGAAATCCAAAACATATAGGATATGATTACAATCTCCAACGATACAAAATAGTAATATAGATAAAGGAAATCTTAGAAGTTCTTCCATTAATGTACTTAATCTAACAAAACTTAATATGGTTTCTATGTGAAGTGTTCTCGTTCCAACTTATGACCTATTGAATAATTCTCCATTAATAGATAATTCTTCATTTATTAAGAGAGCTCTTCTTATTGCCAAGTTTAGAAGAGATCCCCATAGTCGTTTATCTTTTAAACAAAACCATATTTGTCCACTTTGTAAGAATTCCTTAATTTCCACAAATGCACTTTTAGGTACAGCTTTCACAGATAGTATTAACGAATTAATTAATAATTCTAACCCTGAAATAAATGACCTCGAAGAGCCACAGCATAGTTTAGATAATACAAAGGAAAATATAGATAATATAATTAGTTTAAATAATTCTTTCAGTAGTAAAGCTTACTGATTACCAAATGTGGAAATTGATCATATATTACCTAAAGCGATTGGAGGTACCTCTCATGAACTTAGTAGTATCCTAGACAGAAAATTAAACATGCAGCTTGTTCATAAAATCTGTCATAAGTCCAAACGGGAACAAGATAAAGTCATTATCAAAGAATACCGTAGAATTAGGAAAACTTTATTGCCAAATAATTTAAATACATACAGTGAAAAAGAACTCTTGAATGCTACTTATAAAATTATTTTAGAAATGCATGATAATAAGCTTTTTGAAAACTGTAATAAACAAATTATAGCTCTAATGGTCAAAGTATCTAAAACTAATTTGCCAAAATCGGCTAGGCAACCGCGGGGTAAGGGGCAAAAGAGTAAAGCTCCTAAATCATAAGTAAAAGTAATAGAAAGTTTAATCAGACTGTTGTCAGTAAAAATTATTAGTGAAGAGCTGTGTGCGTCGAGAGGCGCATGCACAGTTCTGTTGGGGGGGTCTCCCAGACTGCCTATCCAAATGATCTTTTCACTACATTTAGCAGGGATCTCTTCAATGTTGGGTGCAATGAATTTTATAACTACAGTAATAAATATGCGAATGCCTGGTCAAGTATTACATAAAGTACCACTATTTGGTTGAGCTGTAATGGTAACAGCAGTTCTGTTATTATTATCTTTACCTGTATTAGCTGGTGGTATAACCATGTTATTGTTTGATCGAAATTTCAATACAAGTTTTTTTGAAGCACAAGGTGGGGGAGACCCTGTTTTGTACCAGCATATCTTTTTTATTCAATTTATTCTTAAAGTATTTTTACTATTAACTTTAGTACAGCCGGCCCCCGCCTTAGGGCGAGGGACGGCTAATAAGAATAAAGGATTAATATTATTTGATAAAAATTTAACTTTTGATAATAATATCGAAGGTAAAGTATTTAACTTTACTTCTTTTATTCAAGAATATAAATTTTTAATTACTAAAAAAAGTATCCCTGATTTTTACTGATTAACTTGATTTATTGGGTTTTCAGAAGGTGATGGGTCATTTATTGTAGCTAAAAGAGGAGATATTAGTTTTGTAATAACACAGGATATAAGAGATGTTCAAGTTTTATATATGATCCAAAATACTTTAGGTTTTGGTAAAGTGGTTAAACAGGGGTTAAGGGCTTCTCGTTTTATAGTTCAAGATAAAAAAGGTTTGTATCTATTATGTCTTTTATTTAATGGTAATATTGTAATTAAAGCAAAGCATTTAAAGTTTAAATTATTCCTATCTGCTTTTAATGATTATTCTAAGAAAGGAAAATTAAATTTCGAACATATTGTTTATAATACTAATATTGTTATACCATCATTAGATGATAGTTGAGTTTCTGGATTCACGGACGCCGAGGGTTGTTTTTCTGTAACTATATCTACAAAGAGTAATCGTTTTAGGATTATTTTTGATATAGCTCAAAAAGATTCGAATTATGGATCAGAATTAAAATTATTTCTTAATTTATTTAAAGTAGGTTTAATTGGAAAACACAGTATGGGTACTGATATATATTATTACAGAGTTAATGGGTTATCTAATACTAAATGTTTATTTTCCTATTTTGATTATCATCAATTAAGAACTAAAAAATTAAAAAGTTATATAATATGACGAGATTTACATTCTAGATTATTAAATAAAGAACATTTAGATATGACACTTAGACCTAGCTTAAAAGTTTTGGCTAGTAAAGTAAATAATACTTGAGATTAAAAAAAAAATAATATAAGAAAGAAAGAATATGGTTATGTCGTAAGACATAAAGTGTTTATAGAGCATATGTTTTAAATTATATATCCCCCGGCCAGTCGCAATGCGACTGGCCGGGGGATAAGACTTTATTAATTAAGTTCGTCCCGGTACTCCCATTTTTCGACGAAAAATGGGAAACTATATAAGAGGATACTACCTTATTCTAGTCCTGATTTTAAATTTTTAAGCTCTTAATAGCGAAAATTAAGCCTTTATGATAAAATCAGCTTTTAAAAAGGAACAATTGTTCGGCTACATCAGTGAAAACGGTTAAAGCTTAATTAAAGTAAGACCGTCGGTTTATTAAGAGATCGCTACTGACTGGTTCACTGGTGGGTATATAAAAAATGCTTAATGTACAGTCGACTTTCTTCATATTTAAATTATATGTGGCAAATTTAATATTAATTTTATTAGTTTGAATTAAGAAAGTGGATTTTTTGGTCTATGATGGCCCTTTATGTTTTAATGGAACAAACTAAATGCGAAAATTTCATTAATTGTTTTTGTATACTTTAAAATGTAAGTTGAATTATAATTACTTATATATTATTTTAAGTAAAAGCGTAACCAATTCCCACCCTATTTTTTCATTCCCCAGCAAGTTTCAACCGAAGATTGAAACTTGGGCTGGGGATCGAAGCGTAGGGAATTGGGGACCGTTTTGAAAAATGTGAAGAATACGCAGGATTTATTAATCCACAGAGACCATACGTTTGTTATTTATATTTATTAATTATTCCTACTCCATTTACCTGACTATTCTATTATCCAGTTCATTTATTTTTGTATTAAACGGTGCTATAGCAGCGTATAAATGCGTAGGGGTGGGTACTGGTCATAGTTGCGTAGGTTTTAATTGATAAAATAAAATTTAAAATATGGCCCTATTTAAAGCATCCGGAAGTACATGAGTATTAATACCGTCTTATTATTTAATAAAACTGATAGGTGATACCACTAATTATACAATTATAATATTATTTTTATATTGTATTTTTATTAAATTTAAATAAGATTTTTAATTACCTGGGATTTCTTTTTTCTCTCCTTTTCTTCTTATAATTAAATTTCCCATGTCCTTCAGTCCCCTGTATATCTTCTTTTCCCCGCGCTCCGCGCGGGGAAAATTGTTATAGGAGAGGAAAATCCGAAGGGGCAGGGAAATGATTTAGATATTGGTGGTATCCCCAAAACAATAATTAGGTAATAAATAAGTATAGGCTTCCTAACGTTGTGGTATGCTGGAATTACTTTTTATAACCCCAGCCTTGCAGGTTTCCTTCATTCCTATCTTTCCCCGAGCTTTGCTTTTCCCCGCGCTCCGCGCGGGGAAAGAAGGAAAAGGGGAAATCGAAGATGAAGGAAAGGAAGAAAAGGCGTGGGGCCGTGGTAGGTAAAATTTAATTTTGATTATATTATTAGAAAAGTATATCAGCAAGTATATAATCTTCAGAGACTTAAAACAACGGAATTGTATTTCATATCGAGTCCCTTCGGGACTCGATTACTTACCCTTGACTTAATCGTCCCCCTAGGGGATTCCCCTCTTTTTTCATTCCCCAGGCCGAAGGCCTGGGGAATCGCCAGATTTGGCGAGGGGAATCTTTCAAAATATCCCCTTTTTTTCTTCTTTTCCCTTAATTTTAATTTCCCCATCGCATTGCGATGGGGAAAGCCGAAGGCTGGTAAAAGCATAGCGACCGGGGATATGAAGAGAATGGATAAGAAAATATTAGGTAAATATTTTTATTTAATAATACAAAACCTAATTTATACAATTTAAGATAAAGTCCAAACAAAGACGTGAGTTTTTGAATATTAATTTTATATAAAATTAATATTAATTGTTATATATTAATTATACCAGCCTTTGGTATCGTTAGTCATGTAATAAGTACTATGGCTGATAAATCAGTATTTGGTCTATATAGCCCTTAAAATACATATTTTTTGAAACGAACTATATGCGGAAATTTTAATAAATTAATATGTTATATCAATGCCCTACGGGCATTAAATCTTACCCGGTTTCCTTTTTTCAATTCCCACACTCTCTGGTGAGAATTCTCTGGATAAGATCTGTTTCCATAGGTACAATTAAATTTTTAATTTTTATTAATAATCTGCAAATAACCATAACATGGATAAAATAAATATATTTTCATTCCCATACCTATTCGGTTTTCCCGCCCATCGGGCGGGAATATTAATAAAGTAGGGGAATTATTAAATGAATAAAATTTTAATCCAAATGACCCACCCCTGATACTCAGGGGTGGGTCTAGTGGGAATATAAGAGGCCATACGTTCGATATTAATATAATTTTTTTTTTATCGTATTATTCTTTTTTACAGATGTTAATTATTCAGGTATTGGTTTAAATAAAAATCCAATCCCTCCTGCGATTCCCCCGGTTCTATCTTTCTTTCCCCCTTATTTTTAATTTCCCCACCGCATTGCGATGGGGAAAGCCGAAGGCTGGGGGAACCGTAGCGACCGGGGAAATAAATAAAATAAGAGTTGTAGCCAAGGGCACCTTATTTTTGGTAGTTTTAATGTCCCAGGCGCTACGCGCCTGGGACATTAAGTAGATAAATTATAATCAATCTCCAGATATTTTTAGTTCTGTATATTAAAGAGTAACAAATTATTCTCATTATTTTTATTTCCCATGGGCTAATGGACCATGGAAAAAGTAATAAATAAAAATATTATTATTAATAAATACATGGTCCTATTAATCATATGATTAATGTATATAGGCATGGTGTACGCAATGCTCTCCATTGGAGTATTAGGTTTTATTGTGTGAAGTTAAAATATGGCTTCCTATATTTGTAAAATTATAGTAAGAAATTTCGCTATATACTAGGAACTGAAAAATACAATAGCAGATTTATTTTCCGCCATAGTATTTATCAAATCGAAGCCCTTGGGCGAAGCCGCCCCACGCCCTTTGGGTTTTCCCAACAATGTTGGGAAAAGAAGAAGAGAAGTGGGGCGGCCCTCGATTATTATTAAAAAAATATGTTAAACATAATTTACTAGTAGGTATATCCTAAGAGGCTATACGCGAAAACAATTATAATTTTGATAGTTTAAAACGATATTTTACTAAATATGATTAAGATAAAATAAAAAAAATTATCAAATATACTACTAAACATTGTGTAGTTGTAATAAATAATTATTAGTGATAATAAATAATTATTTGTTGTAATTGTAAGAAATAGTCCATGGTTTATAAAAATACAAATTTTTATAATTTATTTTTGTTAAATGACCTGGTTAAATGCATCACATGTATGTTGTTGGGCTAGATGCGGATACAAGAGCTTATTTTACTGCCGCTACGTTTGCTATCTCACTTAATATATCCTTGAGTATAAATACTCCTCTCTTGTTTTTTTAAGGTTATGAGAAATATGGCCTTTTTATATTTCCTTTTCTATATAAAAATTTTTTATATAAATTATTCTACTTATATTTTTACTAATAGGGTCCCGGCGCGATTTCCCCAAGCCTAGCTTGGGGAAATCGGACCGGGGTTATTCTTTATTTTACTTTGCTCAATTCCCTGACCATGGGTTCCCACACGCCTAGCGTGTGGGAATGATATTTTTAAGGGGAAAATCCAAACTAAGCTAGGGAAGGAAAGATAAATATACATTAATGGAAAAAATATAAAGAAAATTAGATATCAAATTTATATTAATCCCTAGCCAACCAGTAAAGTGGGTATTTGTAAATAAATTTTTATATAAAATAAATAATTAGAGTGTAAAACATTAGACTTAGGTAGTAGAGGCAAACTCTACGCTGAAAATAGCATGTCTAAAAAGAGGAATTAGCATATATTTTTCTATTCTATATTTGCTCGTATTCCTATTTCCTTTATTTACATTATTATCGTGTCCCGAACCTTCGGTTCGGGACACGATGTAATATTAGCTGGGAAAATTATGTAGCAATAGCTACTTTAGAAAGAAAAATAAGATTTCATCCTCGAGTTATGATTCTTATGGCTAGGGTAACGAACAAAAGAAATATATTTAATGTAAAATGTATTATAGAAGTAGCGGACTATAATAAAAAAAAACCATTTTTAAATTATTTTGGGCCTTAAAGAATATATAATGGGGTTTATTAAGGAATTTAGGATCACCTGAGGTTAGTAATACCGGAGGTGACGGAATTTTCATATTAGATTGTTGAATCTTATAATTTAGGGCAATCAAAGGAAAATAGAAGAGGTAATTTTTCTTTTCCTCTTCGGAAAGCCGTATGATAGGAAACTATCACGTACGGTTTGGGAAAGGCTTTTAAACTAATCAAATTGATAGTTTATCTGCTATTTCACAATGATTATCGCAGTACCAACTGGCATAAAAATTTTTTCATGGCTGTATTATTCCTTTAGTAAGAATATAAAAATGGCCAATAATTTATATATAATTGCAATATATATTCGATTACAAGTTGATAATGAAATGCAATAAAATAAATTAGGGGCAAACTCTAGAGAAGTCCTATTATTAGAATAAGTAATAATAATAGGATTATCGTAGAACTAAATCATGATAAGGAAACTATCATGTAAAAGCGTAGAGACAAGATGCTCCATAATTCCTAAGTATATATTTATAAGGAATTATAAGGTATTGTCCAAATTCGCTGGTAACAGTTTAGAAAATAAGCTAACTAGGTTCTCATTATTCCGCTCACGCTCTTCTTTTGTCCTCTTAAATAATTCATTTCCCATCGCTACGCGGTTCCTCCTTTTTTTCTTTCCCCATCGCTACGCGAAGGGGAAAGGCCGGAGGCCGAGGAAATAAAAAGGTGAACCCCGGGGCGTGCCCCGGGGGGAAATGAGATATTACCGGTCTCCTCAATGCCGAGTGGTAAATTAATAATATGAGAATCATAAATTCAAAGGCTCCTATTTACCTTTGAAGTAAGACCTGAAATGGTTAAAGGCTTAACCTTGAGCAACCGCTTACGGTGGGTCACTTACATTTAATACACCAATGATATATTCTATAGGTTTTATCTTTTTATTCACTGTAGGTGGATTAACTGGTATTATTCTGGCTAACGCATCATTGGATTTGGCCTTTCATGATTCATATTACGTAGTAGCTTCTTTTTGGGCCATAATAAAAATTATTATGTAATTGACTATATGCTGAAATATACTATTTTATATTATTATATACTAATTTTATTATTTTTTTTTCATTGGAATTTATATTATCTAATACATCCATTAAAAAAATAATATATTATTGTAAATCAGCAGAAAATTCTAAATAATTTTCAGAGACTATAAGTCAATTATTTAACTTACATAACAAAATCAATAATGATTTTTATAATTATTTATCTCTTCTTCTTTGTTCCCAGCCTAGGGCTGGGAACAAAGGTAATTCTTTTAAATAACTATAATGTAATCAGATTATTAATTTAAGATACGGCCCCCACCCTGGCTCATAAGTAGGGCCGGGGGCGCTCCGTTTTTGTTAGTAAGATAAGATAAAAAGATAGTCCTTAACGTATATTTTACGTTAATTTAAGCATTTTCACTATGTATTATCTATGGGTGCTGTATTTGGATTATTTGCTGCATGATATTTCTGAACACCTAAGGCTGAAGGACTAACATATCATGATGGTAAAGGTAGATTACATTTTTGAGGATTATTCCTTGGAGTGAATTTAACTTTCTTCCCTATGCATTTTCTTGGTCTTCAAGGTATGCCTAGACGAATAATAGATTACCCTGATGCTTTTGCAGGTTGAAATTTAGTTAGTAGTGCCGGTTCACTAATTTCTTTAGTTTTAACAGGATTCTTCATAGCTTTAATTTGTAACAAATTTGAATCAGGACTTGAAGTACCTAGAGATGGATGAGTTAGACATGAATTTATTGAAGATATACTAGCTTGAACTGATAATGCAAGATCATCTAAAAATATTGAATGATGTGTAGACTCACCACCTCACTTCCACAGTTTCAATAAATTACCTATTCAATCATCCCTAAGTTAACAAACTTAGGTGAAATTAGCTTGATCCTTTTTTAATATTATTATATCAATATAATCCCCGCCCGCTCTTTTTCTCATTTCCCCTTTTCTTTCCTCGGCCGAAGGCCGAGGAAAAGCAAAGCTTGGGAAATCGCGGGCGGGGACCTCGTTTTATTATATTAATATAATTTTTTTTTTAACAATAAAGTTTCTTTACTGTCTGTCCCCGCGCTTCGCGCGGGGACAGAAAGATAAATAGATATTTTGTCCCCGCGCTTCGCGCGGGGACAAAAAGAGCTATAAATATTTTGTTTGCTTAATGATTTACCTCACTTCGATCAATGCGTTGGGGTAATAAATGGTGATTGCACCTGAATTAATAATAATTAGGTATATTAGCCTAAATTAAATAAAATATTTATTAATATTGTTATATATAATAAATCAGAGGTTCAAATCCTTTGGTTTATCCATGCTAATAATTGGATTAATATTATTAATATTAGCGGTATCTACACCAGTTGGAGGAAATATGCCAATGTATGTTATAAATAATAGAATCGTTTTCCTTTTATTTATATCTAGTGCTTATTTAACATATAATACATTATATGTAAATGAATTAGCATCGGGTATAGGAATATATGGCGGCGTTTTCAAAGTAAATATATTAACTCAAGTATTTGATATTGTATTATTATTAACTGGTTCAATAGTAACTTTATTAACTTGTTATGTTCCACATTCCCCCGGCCGCCCAACCGGACGGCCGGGGGATAATAATGAAAAAGGAGAAAGTAAAGAATATTCATTATTACTGTTATTTACTACAGTAGGTGCTTGTTTATTAATATCAGCACAAAATTTAATATCAATATATTTAGCATTGGAGCTACAAAGTTTTACTTTATATTTAATAGCTGCTTCTAAAATTGAATCTTTTAAAGGTACGAGTGGAGGATTAAAATATTTCTTATTAGGTGGATTATCTAGTGGTTTTATTCTATTTGGTTTTACTATATTATATGCTTATACAGGAAGTTTAAATTTAGATTCAATATTCATGATTTATTCTACTAATAATTACTCTGGTAATTATTATATTGAAATATCTTTATTAATAATTTTTGCTGGTTTATTTTTTAAAGTTTCTGCTGCTCCTTTCCATAATTGAGCTCCTGATGTTTATTCTGATGTTCCTACTATTAGTACTACTTGATTAATTGTTATAGCTAAGTTATCTGTTTTAGTTCTAATTCTTATTTTGGTACATAATTTACATTCAGGATTAAATCTTAATACTTTAACTTTTAATTCAGTACATGATTTATATAACTTTCATTCTGAATATAATGAAGAACCGCTAGGCTTTTGAACTAATTTTATTACTTTATCTGCTTGTTTATCTTTAATATTTGGTACTATTGTTGGGTTAAATCAAGGACTAACTAAAAGACTGTTAGCTTATAGTACTATATCTCATGTTGGATTCTTATTAGCTGCTTTATCTATCAATTCTGTAGCTAGTATAGATGCTTTTATATTTTATTTAATACAATATACTATAACTAATATTAATCTTTTTTTTATTATTATTACTTGAGGTTTTATTTATACATCTTACTATTTAAGTAGTAATAATACTATTACTTCTAGTTTCCCGAGCGCAGCTCGGGAAACAAAAAATAATATAATGAGTAATAGCAATAAAATTAGTACAAGTGATTATTCTGATTATTATTCTGAATATACTGAATGAAATTTTACTCCTGTTCCTGCTATTTCTCAGTTAAAAGGTATGCACTTTACTGATCCTTACCTAGCTTTTTGTTTAGCAATATCTATATTCTCTCTAGCTGGTATTCCACCTCTAATTGGTTTTTTTGCTAAACAACAAGTATTATTAGCTAGTATGCAATTAGATTACTATTTCTTATCTTTCCTTATAATTAATACTAGTGTAATAGGTGCAGCCTATTATTTAAGAATTGTTAAATTTATTTACTTCTTCAACGAAGTATTTTTTGCTATTGATAATAATAATGATAAAAAAAAATCTTTTACATATGTTGATTTAAGTTTATTTATTGCTTTATTTACTAGTATTATATTATTTTATATAATTAAACCTTATGTTTTTTTAGATCTTGTACATATAATTAGTATTTCATTGGATTTTTTTTAATTTTCTTATAATGCTACCAGTAATAAAAGTTTCTTAATTTACTAACACAGTTATATTTACCATTTCATATATTATAATTGTGTATGCATATTCTTTTTTTATTTACTACTTCTTTCTATACCCAGTTCCCCGAGCTTCGCTCGGGGAACTGGGTTATATGTAGTCCGGCAAATGTGATATTCAACAAAGCTGGGGAACATGAAAAAAGTGTAATGATTGCATTGTTAGTTTAATTATTTTTAAGAATAAAAGGAACAGTTATAAGGGTGATTATATTGATAAATAATATATTTTATTAATATTAATTATAATTTCCAGTTCCCTACCCTATATGTATCCGGGTTCCACGAGCGAAGCTCGTGGAACCCGGAAAGGAAATGGGAGTAAGGAAAGGAATATAAATAAAGGAAAGTAGGGTGGGGTAGTAATCGTTGTACTGATATGGAGATCAGAAAAGCGCTTAAGGTTCTGATATATTAATATATTATCTTATAATATGGTAATTTTATTAGGGTTCTCTTCTCTTATTAATTGGAACATATTATTAAAATGTTATGTTTAATATATTATCACGGCCCCCTTTTTCTTCCTTTCCATGATCATAGATCACGGAAACCCTAGGGTCGGGGGCCGTTACACTTAAGTGAAAGGTATCTACATGAAATATTTATTAATATATACTTTGATACATATGAGTGAAACTTTATTAGCTATTTCACTTATTTTTATTCTTTCTGGTATACTTTTATTTTTATCTTTAGGACTATTTAAAAATATAATTAATACTTATTGAGTTAGATTTATTAATCATTATAATAATAATTCTGTAGGTGTTTATAATATTATCAATAAAAAATCTGATTATGATTATGGAGAATGCTGCTGTGGCGGTTCATGTGGTTGTGGCTGTGATCATAGAGTAGCAAAAGGTAAAAATAAACCCATTCTTAGTGATGTACCTTTAGCTTGAGGGTTATATTTCCAAGATGGGGCCAGTCCTTCTTTTGAAGGAATAGTAGAATTACATAATAGAATTATGTTTTATTTAATCGTGATCTTATTCGGTGTATCTTGAATATTATCATCTGTAATAATTCATTTTAATAAATCGGAGAACAAAATAGTGTATAAACACTTAAACCATGGTATATGTGTGCCTATTCAAAAGTATTCTAAATTTAATAATATAATATTTAATCTCTCCATTTCCAATAGAATGTATATTCCTTTACGTTCTTATTGTACTATTTCATTTTTTCACGGTTCTCAACCTTCGGTAGGAGAACCGAGCAATGCTCGAGGTAATGAAAATATATCGGCCCCCGACCTTTCCTTCATCAAAGATGAAGGAAAGGAAGAAAAAGGGGGCCCACTCCACTAATAATCTTTTAGATAATAATATTAATCCAGTTAAAGTTTATCGAGATGTTTATGATATGAGAAAAATATTCCTAAAGGAAAATAAAGGTAAATCAGGCATTTATATGTTAACTAACAAATTAACATTGGATATATATATTGGACAATCTAAAAATATATCCCCCCGGCCGTCCAGTTGGGCGGCCGGGGGTAATCGAAAAGATTTAAAAATTATTTTAATGCCCCGCGCCCCCCTACTGGAGGGCGCGGGGATTGGTTATATAAAAAGCAGAGATAATTATATAATAAGTAGAGCATTAATAAAATATGGATATTCTAATTTTTCCGTTACGATATTAGAATATTGTGATAAGTCTTATTTACTTAAAAGAGAACAATATTATTTAGATAAGTTAAATCCGCAGTATAATATATTAAAAATAGCAGGTAGTTCTAGAGGTTTTAAACATTCAGAAGAAACCAAAATAAAAATTAGCAAATCATCTTTCTTCATTTCCCAACCGGCGTAGCCGGTTGGGAAATAAAAGGAAAATATAGACCTGCTTGCTTTGGTCGTACTCCTACAGAAGAAACTAGAAAATTGATGAGTATAAAAAAATTAAAAGATAAGAATCCTATGTTTGGAAAAACTCATAGTTTTGATACTATAAAATTAATTAGACAGAAAGCTTTAGGTAGAACATATTCCGAAGAAACTAAATTAAAAATGAGTGCTGCCCGGGGCTTTCCTGTTAATATATATGAAAAATGCAATTCAGGAGGATTTAAATTAATAGGTAATTTTGTTTCAGCTAGAAGAGCTAGTGTATTTTTAGGTATAAGTCACAGTACTGTGAGAATATATTTGAAAACAGGAAAAATATTTAAAGAAAAATACAAATTTTCATCACCCCCCTCCTCGATCGTAGGAGAGGCCCCATCACCGCGTAGCGGTGGTGGGGCATCTAAATAAACTTAGAAACTATCCCCTGGCCAGTCGCTTCGCGACTGGCCAGGGGTATGAATAAAATTTCACTATATACTGGAAATACCTTAAACCTTAAATACTATAAAATTTTTAGTCATAAATTTAAAGGCAAAGCCGCCCCGTTTTCTTCTTTCCTTCATTCCTATCTTTCCCCGAGCTTTGCTTTCCCCGCCCGTAGGGCGGGGAAAAGAAGGAGAAGGGGAAATTTAAGATGAAGGAAACCGGAAGGGTCGGGGCTGTAATAACGGATAACCAGTAAGAAACTAAAAGATACGAGGTCTATCGGCCATGTATTCACCATTTAGGTCGATACTTATTTGTATCTTAGTATAATCTTCAAAGACTACATGTGGAAGCTTAGATATTAGTAAGGTATAGTCTATTTTAAATTTCGACACTTATCGAACTCGTCTGAACGGTAGGGCCTGCATTAATTCTAGTAGCGATAGCTTTCCCTAGTTTCAAGTTATTGTACCTGTTAGATGAAGTTATTGACCCTGCTATGACAGTTAAAGTAACTGGTCAATGAGGCCAGAAATTGTATGTATTATATAAAATAATAAATGCCAGTATTGTTACTGGAGAGAAGAATATTAATAATAGTTATTCAAATGCCTATTACCGGTCCGCACTAAGGCTGGGGAACTTTATATTAATCCGTCCTTTTTTAGCATATCCCGCCCATAGGTCGGGATATGCCAAATGGGTTGAGGGGAATTATCATTTTTGTATACGAGGCTTCCATACTAATAATATTAAAGCTATTAAAAGAATAGGGCCTCATAATGAAGATGTTATTTCAGTAATAATAGGTTCATTATTGGTAGATGGGTCTGTAAATAAAAAAACGATAAATGGTGTTAGATTTTGTTATTCTTTATTTCCCCGGCAAGGCCGCCCTTGCCGGGGAAATAAATATTGAAGCTATTTAATTTTTTTATTTAATTTTTTCAATGAAAGAGGTTATACAAAAAGGAATTCTATTCATACTATCGGTCCAAGTAAAGATAGTAAAAAAAGTGGTTATGGATTTGAAACTTTTACCTTTAGAAGTTTTAATTGAATTTCTAATATGTTTCTAAAAAAAGGTAAATTGTATTTAAATTTTAAAATAGAAAAATATATAACACCATTAAGTTTATTAATTTGAATTTCGGGTAGAGGTAAGTTTTTTAATGAATTGCATATTGGTACATGTTTTAGAACTATTCAAAATGTAGAAACTTTAAGGGATATTTTAATGAGAAAATATAAAATTAAATGTAAGATATATGAGTATAATAAATCTCATTTTGATATAATAATATCTAATTCATCTTTTAATAATTTAATTAATCTTATTAATTTAAGTACCGTAAGGCCTTGAATCAACCTTATGGTTGATCCTTATATAAATAAAGATTTATTAGATAAGAAACAAAAAAACCAAAATCTTAAAAATAATAAATCATATGAATTAATAAAAGATACGTATTTAATATATAGTTTATTGAATTTAATAACCCACCCGGTAAACAAGGGAAAACACATTTATTTCCCCTATTATATTTCCCTAACAGGGGGGTTATTAAGCGAAACCCCCTGGTGGTTACCTATACGCGCAGCAATTGGATATATAAAAAAAATAAATAATTTTAATAGCAGATGACAAAAATTTTATTCTACACTAAATGAAAATAATTTGGGTATTATTAATAATATAAATCCCCGGGCCCTCCGGCAGGGGGGCCCGGGGCCTGAAAATGTAATAAAAAATTCAGATTCCCCAGCCGCCGTGCCGGCTGGGGAATCCACTTGAGGGAACGAAAATAATACTTTAAATGAAAAATTACATCCTTCATACGTTACAGGATTTGCTGATGGTGAATCAAGTTTTCATTTGGCTATTTCTAAATCTAATATGTATAAAAAAGGATGATATATTCGAGCTTGTTTTTCTATAACTTTATCTAAAGTAGATTTAGATCTTTTAGAAAAAATAAAAACTTTTTTTTCTGCAGGTAATATTTATCAAAAATCAGATATAAATACAGTACGATATTCTGTAGATTCATTAAAACAAATAACTAATATAATAATCCCTCATTTTAATAAGTACCATTTAATCACTCAAAAAAGAAGTGATTTTGAATTATTTAAATTAGCTGTAGAAATAATGACTAATAAAGAAAATAATAATATAGAAGGTGTAAAAAAATTAATAGCTATAAGGGCTTCTATGAATAGAGGATTACCTGAAAAATTAAAATTAGAATTTCCTGATGTAAACCCACAAATTAGACCAGTTTTTGAATTACCAGATATATTAGATTCTAATTGAATAGCAGGTTTTGCAGATGCCGAGGGTAGTTTTTATGTATCAATTAAAAATAGTAATACGACTAAAACAGGAAAAAGTCTATGGTTAAATTTTATTATAGGTTTACATATAAGAGATAGTTCAGTTTTAATGAAATTACAAGAACAATTAGGATGCGGTAAAATTTGAAAAAATACTAAGTTTTGTTATTTTATGGTAAGAAAATTAAAAGATATATTAACAATTATTATACCATTATTTAATCATAATAGTTTACATGGATCAAAAAATTTAAACTTTATAGATTTCTGTGAAATAGCTTCAATGTTAAAAAATAAAGAACATTTAACAAATGAAGGTTTGGAAAAAATCAAAAAGATAAAAAATGGTATGAATACTAAAAGATTTTCCCCTCTGATAAGCAAGGAAGAATTATCAAATCATGATATTAACTGGTATTTTTAATATAAGATTGTCGCCCTATTTAATTAAAAACTACAATTGAATAGTAATCTAAACAGCCTCACGCTTATCTTTCTAATTTACCTTTTCCTATAGCTTCGTATAAGAAAAATGTATGATAGCCGCATACGGTTAAATTCCCTTGCCTATATGCCAGTAAGGTAATCTCCGATTGGGTACGAAGATAAAATATTTTATTTATTTCAAATCTAATTTTTTTATACTATTTAGAAAAATAGGCCACTCTTTTATACAAACTAGTATGCTATAAAAAATAGGCGAAGCCGCCCCCCCCCCGACCATAGGTCGGGGGGGGCCGGAATATAATTAATATTTATATAAATTTTATTAATAAATTTGAACTTTGTATTGGTTCAAAAATACATATAATAGTCGAGAAAGTAACATTGTTATGTCTTTCTAAGAAGCCGACGGGCATCTTAAAGATAATAAACTTATATAGTCTTTACTTGAGTTTATTTATCTTTGGCGACATGTGTGAAAACAGTCAATGATTAAATCAAAGACTGTCAGTAGAGATATTATTCTTCTAACTCTATTGCAACAGACTGGGTCACACGTGGGTATTTAATTGATTGCTTTTCTTTTTATATTCCTAGCTTTTTCCCTTCTCTTATTTCTCGGAGCTATGCAATTCCCTAGTCCCTCCGTTTCCACGCGCTACGCGCGTGGAAACCTGGGGAAAAAAAACGGGAAATAAATAGAGTAATCTTATTATAGGGAATAAGAAGGTAGAAGGACAAAAAAAAATTAAATGCTTAATGTACAGTCGAAGCCTATTAAATAGGCTGCATCAATGATATTGAGAGTACGAATACGCTGACTTTCTAAATGAGGAAAACGAAACTATCAATTTCGATTCTTACTTAAAAGATGAAGGTAGTTTAGAATTAGGTGAATTTAGAATGTTAGATGTAGATAACTCAGTAGTAGTACCAATAGATACTCATATTAGATTTATTATTACAGGGGCTGATGTAATTCACGATTGAGCTGTTCCTGCTTTAGGTTTTAAAGTAGATGCAGCGCCAGGACGATTAAATCAAGCATCTGTTATTATAGAAAGAACTGGATTTTTTTATGGTCAATGTTCCGAAATTTGTGGGGTACTTCATTCTTCAATGCCTATAAAAATTGAAGCAGTTCCCGTAGAAAAATTCTTTTCTTGATTACTTGAACAATAATTTTTTTATTACCCCCGGCCCCCCTTGCCAAAAGGGCAATTTATTGATCAATGATCAATAAATTATTTTTCATTTCCCTTGCGCCCGCCCGCCTTGGATTCATCAATTCTATGAATTGAGGAATGAAAATAAGACGGGCGCAAGGTTCCCAACTTAGTTGTGAAATCCGGAGGGCCGGGGGAAAGTAATTTATTAGTCCCCTACTCATTTCCTGTTCCTATTTTCTTTATTACCCTTGTCGTGAAATCCCAAGGCCAAAGGCCTTGGGATATTATAAATATATTAGTCCACTGCCGCAATGCGGAAGGGACCTTAGTACTAGGGTCCCCTACACCCAAAAGGTGGACCGAAGTAATTAGCTTAATAGTAGTAAAGGGTTAATAATCATCTTTCACTTACTTTTGCCCTAGCATAGCTGGGGCAAAATGGAAAAGGAGCTTTTGTTAAATTAATGAACCGACACTACTCTGTTTTATGAATTGAGTAAGAATATGTGAAACATTTATTGATAGCGCTATACAATTTTATTGATACGTTTTATTTATTAATACATTTTCAAAATTTACCTTTTATTTAGCTTTTATCCTTTTTTCATATCTTTACACTCTGTGGTTCCCCGACCTGTTCCCCACCAGCCGAAGGCTGGTGGGGAAATGGCTTGGGAACAGGTAAGAATAAAAAGGGGAAATAAGGAAAAACAATAATAAATATATTATAGCTACTATAATATGGAGTTTGATTATTATTAATAATAAATATTCATATTTTTATGAGAATGCACGGCATAGGTGCCTTGATTAGAATATAAACAAAAATGAGTTACGAGGTATAGAGGGGCTTATGCAACTGCATAATTAAAGCAACCTCTACCTCCTCCTGTTGTCATCGCTTAACGGGTAAAGCCGAGCACTGTTAATGCTCTAATATTGGTTCAAGTCCAATTGACGACTAATGTCAATTATATAATTGACATATTACTAAAAAATATAATTATTTAATGATGGTTCCGAGTGAACGCTGTCTAGAAGCTTTAATACATGCAAATCGAACGTTTAATTAATTATAATTAATTGTATTATATAGTTAGTGAATTACAAACGCTTATAGTAACATAAATGTGTAAGTAAGATATTAACTTGGTTCCAATGCCTTTGGCATTGGAACCAAGTTATCAACTTTATAATAATTATAATAATGAAAGAACGTGGTGAACGGGTGAGTAAAACCAGGAACGATTCCCAGAGTAAGGTTAAATACCTTATACGGCTAAATGCATTCTTTTTCCTCCCCAGTTTTTCCCCAGACCATTGGTCTGGGGAAAACTAGCTGGGTGAAGGAAAATATTGAAATTGTTTGTTATGTATTAATAAATTATTTTAATATAACCCCCGGCCGTCCGGTTGGGCGGCCGGGGGGAAGAAAAAAACAGGAGGCTAAAGACTTACAGTTGCTTTGGGAAAGGCCTGATTCGGGAAGGTAGTAGGAGAGGTAATGGCTCACCTAGCCAATGATCCGTAGTCGAAATTTAAAAGATTGAACGACCACATGGGCTCTGAGAACCGGCCCAGCAGCATTGCCAGCAGTAGGGAATATTGGTCACTGGCCGGAAGGCCGAACCAGCTATCTAGAAGGGCGAATACAAACACCGAAAGGTGTGCTGAAAAGGTAAAGCCCGTAAGAAGAGAGGATGATGACGTTATCTTACATATACATATTAATAACTAATAACCCGGGCCCCAGTCGCAGTGCGACTGGGGCCCGGGTATTGAAATTTATCAAGTGTTAATATGGAATGTGTATTACTTTTGAGAGATCGAAAGGATGAACAGTATACTTATTTGTTATATTTTTATTATTATATACTAGGATCCCTTTTCTTATTTCCCCGGGCCCGGCGCACTGCGCCGGGCCCGGGGAAACTGTAAGGTGAGAATAGGAGAATAATAATACAGAATTTATAAAATATTTATACTAATTGTCGTAAAGTTTATGATCTAAATTAATAAACCCCCGGCC
>Ga0335077_10001146_pt1 | contig 30986 bp, 28 predicted proteins | sample Lox_Sample_31_FD_207151 | JGI IMG/M metagenome (GOLD analysis project Ga0335077, IMG submission 207151) | Soil microbial communities from Loxahatchee National Wildlife Refuge, Florida, United States - Lox_Sample_3.1 | ecosystem: Environmental > Terrestrial > Soil > Wetlands | place: USA... | reverse complement strand
TGCCCGTGCTCTCGGTGCACGTGGTGGTCGAGCGCGAGGTGCTGACCGACGGCCGCAGCGCGATGATGCTCGACGCGCTGCAAGAGTGCCTGCGCGGCCATTTCGACGTGGACCACTCCACGTTCCAGCTCGAGCCCGCCGGGCACGCCGACCATGAGCAGCCGATGCACCAGTAGGCCCGAACGCCCCACCCGCTCCTGGCCGATATGTGTACCGGCGGGTAATATTGGACTACCTATCTCGCGCGAGGGGCGTCCCATGAGCACGTACGACCACTACGTCACCGAGATATCGACAGGAACCTGGGACGTGCCGACTGCCGGCGCCTCCAGGTTCAGCTGGGAGTACGACAACGGCCGCCAGCGCCTGCTCGACCTGTACCAGCGCGGCAAGGACAAGCAATGGGACGCGACCAAGCGAATTGACTGGGAGATCCCGGTCAACCCGACCAACGTGATGGAGCAGACCGAGGAGCTCAGCCCCATCTACGGCTCGCGCCAGTGGGAGAAGCTGAACCAGCAGGAGCGCGACGAGCTCAGCCTGCACCTGTCGTCCTGGCTGTTCAGCCAGTTCCTGCATGGCGAGCAGGGCGCGCTGACCGTGGCGGCCCGGATCGTGGAGTCGGTGCCCGACATGGACTCGAAGTTCTACGCGGCCACCCAGGTGATGGACGAGGCCAGGCACGTCGAGCTCTTCCAGCGCTTCATCAGGGACAAGATCGGTCCGTACTACCCCATCAACGACGACCTCGCCAGGCTGCTGGCCGACGCGCTGTCCGACGGCCGCTGGGACTACCCCTACCTCGGCATGCAGGTACTGATCGAGGGGCTGGCGCTGGCCGCGTTCGGCGTGCACCGCGACATCTCCAACAACCCGCTGGTCACCCAGCTGCTCGCCTATGTGATGCAGGACGAGGCGAGGCACGTCGCGTTCGGCAGGCTGGCGCTGCGCGACTACTACGCCGAGCTCACGCAGGCCGAGCGGGCCGAGCGTGAGGACTTCCTCATCGAGGGCTGTTACCTGATGAACAGCAGGTTCCGCGCCCAAGAGGTCTACGAGAGGCTCGACTTCGACGTGGACGAGTGCCTGGACTTCACCGACAAGTCGGCGGTGCAGCAGGGGTTCAGGTCGCTGCTGTTCTCCAGGATCGTGCCGTGCGTGCGCGACATCGGGCTATGGGGCCCGAAGGTCAGGCACGCGTTCGCCGACCTCGGCGTGCTCGCAGCCGCGGACAGCGACCTCGAGGTGCTGATCAAGGCCGACGAGGACCTGGCCGAGCGGATCGACGAAGAGAAGTACGCGGCCGAGCTCGCCGCCAGGCAGGCCGAAGTGGACGAGGCCATCGCCTCGGCCGCCGCGGAGTCGTGACCGCGGAGTCGTGACCGCCGGGTCCTGACCGCCGGGTCGTGACCGCGGAGTCGTTGCCGGGCGCGCCGGGCCGCCGCCGCGCGTAATCGACGCGCACGGAAAGTGACCGATCACCGGCCGCCGGTCGGTAATCTGTGCCCGCGGCGCCCTCGCAGGCAGAATGACCAGTGGCGGGCGGCACAGGGAGGCGAGCCAGTGCACCAGCTGAGAGTCACTGCCGCTGGCCGGATGTTCACCTTCGAGCCCGGCCAGAGCGTCAGGATCGGACGCAGCCCGGACAACGCCGTGGTGGTGCCCGATCCCATCGTCTCCCGCGATCACGCCGTCGTCCGCTGGGGGCAGGACGGCTGGGTACTGGACGACCTCGGCAAGGGCCGCACCTTCGTCGGCGGGCTCCCTGTCTCCTCGGTCGCCGTTCAGCAGGCACTCGACGTGCACCTGGCGTCGCCGATCGGCCCCGAGCTGCGGGTCGAGCTTGTCGCCGACAAGCCCGGCCAGCCTGCGGGCAGCACCGGCGTGACCGCGGTCGCGAGCACCCCGAGCGGCGCCGTGGCCGACGTTGCCGCAGCGGCCGGCGCCGCCATGACCGGCACGGCGGTGTCGCCCGCACCTGGGTCGCCCGCACCTGGTGCTGGCCATGAGGACTGGGGTGACTTCTCGGGACTCGGGCTCCAACCCGACTACGCCGGCCAGGCCGCCCATCTCGCGCCGCTCAGCCAGGAGCACGCCGAACCGCCGCCAGGGCGAGTGCGGCATGCCAGCGCGATCCACCGCGAGAGGCTGTGGCGCGGCGACATCTCGGGCAGCCACTCGAGTCCCGCGTACCAGCACCTGGCGTCGCACCACGCCAAGCTGGACTCCCCGGGCGGCGACTTCGCGACCGCGGTGCACATCCTGGTGCCGGTCCGCAGCTGGCTGAAGGATCCCGGCTGGAAGCAGGGCTCCCGGCTGCTCGTCATCGCGTACGGGTTGCTGCCTTCGCTGTTCGTGGTGCTGTTCTCCACCTCGACCGACCTGAGCGCGCCAGGCTGGGCGTACAGCCTCGCGATCGCACCACTATGGGCGGTGGCCTTCTGGCTGCTGATCAGGCCGGGTCCGATCACCAAGCTGGTCGGCTGGCTGGCCGTCGCGATCGTCGCGGCGGTGATGGTCCTGCTTCCGGTGCTGACGCTGCCCTGGGAGGACGCGCTCGACCGGACCGCCAGCCTGCACAACCTGCTGCCCTGGATTTACGGCGTGGGCTTCGCCGAGGAGGTCACCAAGGCGCTGCCGATCCTGATCGCCGCGCTGCTCCTGCGCTGGGTCTGGAAGATCACGCTGGACGTCAGGATCTGGATGTTCCTCGGCACCATCGCCGGCCTCGCGTTCGGGGTCAGGGAGTCGGTCCTCTACACATCGAGCTACCTGATGCAGGGCAATCACCGCGCCGGGCTTGCCGTTCCGCTGATCCTCACGTTCGCGCAGCGGGTGTTCGTCGACGGGTTCCAGCACGCCGTCTGGGCGGGCATCGCCGCCTTCTTCATCGGCATGGGCGTGAACTACCGGCGCCGCAGGATCCCGCTCATCCTGTTCGGCATCACGCTGCCCGCCGTGCTGCACGGGCTGAACGACTGGAGCACGCAGCTGGCCTCGCACTGGCTGTGGATCGTGATGGAGGCCGTGTCGCTGCTGCTGTTCATCGGCTACACGATGTCCGCGGCCACGATCGAGCGGCAGGTCAGGGACACGCCGCTGTTCCGCGGCGACTCGATGATCCTGGACCGGGCCGCGTATCCGGGCGACCAGGCGACGCAGCGGTAACGGCGGTCACGGCGCCGGCAGCGGCGGCAGTTACCATCGGCGGGTGACCGACTCGCCGATGCCCGCGTTCGGGGCCGAATTCCTGTGGGGCGTGGCCACGGCGGCCTACCAGATCGAGGGTGCCGTCGCCGAGGACGGCCGCGGGGTCTCGGTCTGGGACACCTTCTGCCGCACCCCGGGCGTGATCAGGGACGGCCACACCGGGGATGTCGCCACCGACCACTACCACCGGTGGAGGTCCGACGTCGCGCTGATGGCCGACCTGGGCATCACCGCTTACCGGTTCTCCATCGCATGGCCGCGGGTACAGCCGGATGGCAAGGGCCAGGCCAACCGGGCCGGCCTCGACTTCTATAACCGGCTGACCGATGCGCTGCTCGCGGTCGGCATCCGGCCCGTGCCGACCCTGTTCCACTGGGACCTGCCGCAGCCGCTCGAGGACGACGGCGGCTGGCTGGCCAGGGACACCGCGTACCGGTTCGCCGACTACGCCGCGCTCGCCGCCGGGCGGCTGGCCGACCGGATCGACATGTGGATCACGCTCAACGAGCCGTTCATCGTCACCGCGTTCGGCTACGCGCTCGGGATGCACGCGCCCGGCAAGGCGCTGATGCTCGGCGCTCTGCCGACGGCGCACCACCAGCTGCTCGGGCACGGCCTGGCGGTCGCCGCGCTGCGGGCGGCGGGCGCCGACCGGGTGCTGCTGACCAACAACTACTCCCCGGCCTGGCCGGCCAGCGACGCAGCGGCCGACCTGGCCGCGACCGATGCCTACGACGTGCTGCATAACCGCCTGTTCACCGACCCTGTTCTGCTCGGCAGGTACCCCGACCTCGCGGCGTTCGGCGTCGGGCCTGACGGCCTTGACTGCGTCGCCGACCGCGACCTCGACGTGATCTCGGCGCCGGTCGACGGGCTCGGCGTCAACTACTACATGCCGACCAGGCTGTCGGCGCTGCCCGGCTCGCCGCTGCCGTTCCAGATGGAACCCATTCCCGGCTACCCGCTGACCGCATTCGGCTGGCCGGTGATCCCGGCCGGGCTGACCGAGCTGCTGACCTCGCTGAGCGAGTGGTACGGCACGGCACTGCCGCCGGTCTACGTCACCGAGAACGGCTGCTCCGAGCAGGACGAGCCTGCGGATGGCACGGTCGCCGACCCGGGCCGGATCGACTACCTGAGCGGGCATATCAGGGCGGTGCACGCGGCAGTGCTGGCCGGGGTGGACGTGCGCGGTTACTTCGTGTGGACGTTCACGGACAACTTCGAGTGGTCAGAGGGCTACCACCAACGGTTCGGCCTCGTCTACACCGACTACGACAGCCAGCGGCGGATACCGAAGTCCTCGTTCTCGTGGTACCGCGACCTGATCGCCGCGCAGCGGTCGGCGGGCTGACCCGCTGGCGACCCGTGGGGCTGACCCGCCGGCGCCCGGCTCGCCAGGAGGCCGGCTACCGGCGGCAACATGGTCCAGGTAGAGGCATACTGACGTACATGGCAGCAGAGCAGGACCCGGTCGCACCCGATCCGGACGACTTCGACCGTCTGTTGCGCGAGCTCACATCGGGCGTTGCGGAGGCCGCCAAGTTCACCGAGCCCTCCGCCGCCGAGCGCGCCAAGCAGGCCAAACGCGGCGCTCCGCCGCCGAGTCGCCAGGGATCCGCTGGCTGGCGCAACGGGAGGAAGGCACGCAAGCTCCGCCGGCCGGCTGGCCAGCCGCCCCAGCCAGACGCGGCGAGAGCGGGCCAGAACCGGGCGGCTGACCGGCGACCGCAGTCCAGAAGCGCGCGGCAGCAGCGCCGGATCTCCGCGATCAGGACCATCGCGATCCTGATCGGGTTCGCTGCGCTGATCCTCGCGCTGCATCTGCTCGGCTTCGGCCCGCAGTAAGCGGGCCCATGGAGCGGCTTGAGCAGCAGATGCGGTTCGTCACCGAGATCGGCAAGCTCAAGGGGGTACTCAGGCAGACCGTGCTCGCCGGGCTCGGCCGCCAGGAGAACTCGGCCGAGCACTCATGGCACCTGGCCATGATGGCGGCGGTGCTCGGCGACCACGCGCCCCCCGGTGCCGACCCGTTCCGGGTCATGACCATGGTTCTGCTGCACGACCTGGTCGAGATCGACGCCGGGGACCTGTTCGCCTACGCCGACGCGGAGCAGCAGGCCAGGCAGGACGCCGCGGAGCGGGCGGCCGCTGACCGCATCTTCGCCCTGCTGCCCGACGACCAGCGCGACCGCCTGCGCGGGCTGTGGGACGAGTTCACCGAGCGGCGGACCGCCGACGCGAAGTTCGCGCGAGCGCTCGACCGGCTCCAGCCGATGCTGGAGAACATGGCCGTCGGCGGCGGTACCTGGACGCGCCACCACATCACCGTCGACCAGGTGCTCGCCAAGGTCGGCCTGATCGAGGACGGATCGGCCCCGCTCGGCGCGTTCGCCAGGAACCTGGTCGCCACGGCCGTGGCGGCAGGGATACTCGCGCCCGCGCCGGCCTGACCGCGGGGCTCTCCGCCGCGCTGGCGTCAGCGGAAGAAGATCAGCTTGACCGCCGCGATCACGCCGATCACCACGATGAGCACGCGCAGGGCCGCAGGTGGCAGGTGCCGGCCGAACCGGGCGCCGAGCAGCCCGCCGGCCGTCGAGCCCGCCGCAACGAGCCCGACCGCAAGCCAGGCCACGTGGGCGAAGACGATGAAGACGGCTGCCGCGGTGCCGTTCACGATCGCGACCAGCACGTTCTTCCCGCCGTTGATCCGCTGCAGGCTCTCGGTCAGGAACACTCCGAGCAGCCCGATCACCAGGACCCCCTGAGCGGCGCCGAAGTAGCCGCCGTACACCCCGGCCAGGAACACGCCAGCTACCAGGAGCGGCCCGCCGTGCCCGGTGCGCTCGCCGCTCCGCGAGGCCACCCAGGCCGACAGCCGCGGCTGCAGCACGACGAGGACGCACGCGATGATGATCAGGGCGGGCACCACGAGCTCGAAGACGCTGCCGGGGAGCGCGAGCAGGGCGATGGCCCCGGCCAGCCCGCCGGCGCAGGACGCCATGCCGAGCCGCATCAGCCTGGGCCGCTGGCCGGACAGCTCGCGGTGGTAGCCGTAGGCCCCGCTGACGTTGCCCGGCACCAGGCCGATGTTGTTCGAGACGTTGGCGATCACCGGAGGGAAGCCGAACGCCAGCAGCGTCGGGAAGGTGATCAGCGAGCCTGATCCCACCACGGCGTTGATCGCGCCTGCCCCGACCGCGGCGGCCAGGATCGCCAGGATCTCCTCGCTACCCACGCGATCCCCGGCGCATGAGGCGATACTAGGGCGCGGCGCCGGTCAGCGGCGCAGCGGCATGGCCCGCGCCGTCCAGCGGGCGCCGATCCGTTCCACGATCAGCGGCATGCCGAAGCAGCGGGAGAGCGCGTCGGGGGTGAGCACGTCCTCGACCCGACCCGCGGCAAGGACGGCGCCGCGGCGCATCAGCATGGCGTGGGTGAACCCCTCGGGCACCTCCTCCACGTGGTGGGTGACCAGGACCAGTACCGGGGACCGCGGGTCGCGTGCCAGCGCGGCGATCCGGCCGAGCACGTCCTCCCTGCCGCCGAGGTCGAGCCCGGCGGCCGGCTCGTCGAGCAGCAGCACCTCGGGGTCGGCCATCAGCGACCTGGCGATCTGCACCCGCTTGCGCTCGCCCTCGGACAGCGTGCCGAACCGGCGCCTGATCAGGTGCGCGCAGCCCACCGCGTCGAGCAGCTCGACGGCGCGGACCACGTCGAAGGAGTCGTACTCCTCGCTGCCGCGGCCCAGCAGCCCGTAGCCTGCGGTCATCACCAGGTCGATGACCTTCTCGCCGCGTGCCACAAGCTCGGCGACCGCGGCGCTCGTGATCCCGACCCGGCTGCGCAGCTCGGTGAGGTCGGCCTCCTCAAGCGGCTCGCCGAGCACCTCGGCCGTGCCCTCGGTGGGCAGCACCAGGCCGGCCGCCACCTGGAGCAGGGTCGTCTTCCCCGCCCCGTTCGGGCCGACGATGACCCAGGCCTCGTCGTCGCGGACCGTCCAGCTGATGTCGCGCAGCAGCATCGAGCCGTCGCGGCAGACGCCGACGCCGCGCAGCCGCAGCACCTCAGCCGACATCGGCCTGCGGGAACCAGAAGGCGGTCAGCTCGGCCGGCGTGCCGGGCAGGCCGGCAGCGGCGCCGGGCAGGCCGGCCAGATCAGTCCACGAAACGGCCAGCACGAGTATCGCCACGGCAGCAGTGGGGAACTCGACCGGCGAGCCGGTCAGCATCTCGACCAGGTCGGCGGCGGCAGGGTTGTGACCGACGTACATCAGGCTCCGCACGTCGGGCGGCGTCTCGCTGAAGATGTCGAGCAGGTCGCCGGCGTCGGCCTGGTAGAGCCGCGGGTCGGTGGCCACCTTCGGCTGGCCGGCCAGCTCACCGCTGACGTGCTGCCAGGTCTGCCTGGCCCGGCGGGCGGACGAGCAGAGCACCAGGTCGGGCAGCACGCCGCGGCTGGCCAGCCACTGCCCGGCCGCCACGGCGTTCCGGTGCCCGCGCGGGCGCAGCGCGCGCTCGGCGTCGGGACCGCCGGGCAGCTCGCCGGCCTTGGCATGCCGCATGACGATGAGCTGCCGTTGCGGTGTCATGACTCCATCGTCGGGCAGCGGCCCCGCTGAGCAAAGGCCGCCACGCCGCCACGGCGGTCATGCCGTCGCAGGCACCGTGGTCAGGCCGTGGCCGCCCTGGCCGGCTGCTCGTCGTCGGCCGGAGCCTCAGGGCCGCTGGTGCCCTCGGAGTCCGACGGCGCGATCCCGGTCTGCCGCCGCTTGGCGATGAGGATCGAGCCCACCACGATGGCCAGGGCGCCGAGCGCGACGCCGACCCGCAGGCCGGTGTTGCTCGCGTACTTGACCACGCTGGTGGCGATCAGCAGCGAAACCAGGTTCATGACCTTGATCAGCGGGTTGATCGCGGGCCCCGCGGTGTCCTTGAACGGGTCGCCCACGGTGTCGCCGATCACGGTCGCCGCATGCGCCTCCGAGCCCTTGCCGCCGTAGACGCCGTCCTCCACCAGCTTCTTGGCGTTGTCCCAGGCACCGCCGGAGTTCGCCAGGAAGACCGCCATCAGCACGCCCGCCGCGATCGCTCCGGCCAGGAACGCGCCGAGCGGAATGTAGCCGAAGCCGAACCCGATCACGATCGGGGTCAGCACGGCCAGCAAGCCCGGCGTGGCCAGCTCGCGCAGCGAGTCTCTGGTGCAGATGTCGACGACGCGCCCGTACTCGGGCTTCTCGGTGAAGTCCATGATCCCCGGGTGCATCCTGAACTGCTCGCGCACCTCGAACACCACCCGGCCTGCCGCCCGGCCCACTGCCATGATCGCGAGCCCGGAGAAGTAGAACACCACCGATGCGCCCACGATCAGGCCGACCAGGGCGTTCGGCTTGTCGATCGACAGGCTGAACGTGCTTCCGGCGCTCCCGAGCGCGTGCGTGACCGTGGTGCGGAACGCGCCGAACAGCGCGGTCGCCGCCAGCACCGCGGTGGCGATCGCGATCCCCTTGGTGATCGCCTTGGTGGTGTTGCCGACCGCGTCGAGCCTGGTCAGGACCCTGGCCGCCGCGCCTTCCACGTCACCGCTCATCTCCGCGATGCCCTGGGCGTTGTCTGAGACCGGGCCGAACGTGTCCATGGAGACGATGACACCCACCGTCGTCAGCAGGCCGGTGCCGGCCAGGGCCACGCCGAACAGGGCGAGCGTGGGGCTGCCGGTGCCGAGCAGGAACGCCCCGTACACCGCGGCGCCGATCAGCAGCGCCGAGTAGACCGCCGACTCCAGGCCCACCGAGATCCCGGAGAGGATCACCGTCGCCGGCCCGGTGCGGGAGGAGTCGGTGATCTCCCTGACCGGGCGCCGGTTGGTCTCGGTGAAGTAGCCGGTCAGCAACTGGATCGCGCTGGCCAGCACGAGTCCGATCAGCACCGCGGAGATCGCGAAGACCTGCGGGCTGATCCGGTGGTCGCCGAGGATCGTCGGGTCGGTCACGCCGACGACCCGAAGCTTGCTGAACGAGGACGGCAGGTAGACGAACGCCGCGACCACGACCAGGACCAGGGAGAAGATCGCCGACAGGAAGAAGCCGCGGTTGATCGCGGTCATGCCGCTGCGGTCGTTCTTGCGCGGCGCGACGAAGAAGATCCCCGCCATCGCGGTGAGGACGCCGACCATCGGCACGATCAGCGGGAAGACCAGGCCGTCCGACCCGAACGCCGCCTGGCCGAGAATGAGCGAGGCGACCAGCATGACCGAGTAGGACTCGAACAGGTCGGCGGCCATGCCCGCGCAGTCGCCGACGTTGTCACCCACGTTGTCGGCGATGGTCGCGGCGTTGCGCGGGTCGTCCTCAGGGATGTTCTTCTCGACCTTGCCGACCAGGTCGGCGCCCACGTCGGCGGCCTTGGTGAAGATGCCGCCGCCGACCCGCATGAACATCGCGAGCAGGGCGGCGCCGAAGCCGAAGCCCTCAAGGACGCTGGACGCGTTCGACTTGTAGATGATCACTACCACCGCGGCGCCGAGCAGGGCGAGACCCACCGTGAACATGCCGGCCACGCCGCCCGTGCGGAACGCGATCCGCATCGCGTGCCGTTCGCCGGTCTCCCGCGCCGCCGCGGCCACCCGCACGTTCCCGCGCACCGCCAGGGACATCCCAGTGAAACCCACCGTGGCCGAGAACAGGGCACCGACCAGGAAGAACGCCGACCGGCCGATCCTGATCGACAGCGTGTCGGCCGGGAGCAGCATCAGCACAAAGAAGATCAGGACCACGAACACGCCCAGCGTCCTGAACTGGCGCCGCAGGTAAGCGGCCGCGCCCTCCTGAACCGCCTTGGCGATCTCCTGCATCTTCGCCGTGCCCTGACTCGCCGCCAGGACCTCCCTGACCAGCAAGCCGGCCACCGCCAGCGCGAGCAGGGCCACCACGGCCACGATCACTACCCAGATCAGGTTCGATCCGGCTACGGTGGCAGTCACGGCGGCCGCTCCGTGAGCGAGAGCGGAACCGGGCCTTGTCATCTAGCCTCCTCGACAGGGGAAAGCAAGCCTAGCGCGGCGCCGCGCTCAGCCAGGTACTCCAGCGGTCATCGACTATCGGTTATCAGGAAATATCAGATCTACTGCACCTATCACGTCAGGTAGTACGTTGCCCAGGGCAGTGCCGGGGAGTCTACGCATCCGGCTCCCGTTGACGTAGGTAGGGTATCGATGTCACGACGCCGCGACCATTTCGTAATCAGAAAGTAACCGGCCCGAGAGTCCTCGCTGGCGTTCTCAGGCTGGCGACCCGGCCGCGAGCGAGTCGGAGAGCGGCCAGCTCATCTTCACGCTCGTGCCGGCCGGAGTCTCGCTGATCTGCACGTCATCGGCCAGTCCGGCGATCACCGCCAGCGAGAATCCCGGCGGGACGATCGCCGCCTCGCCCGCCGGCGCGCCGTGCGTCAGGTTCGGCGCGGAGCAGGCATTGACCACTTCGATCTCGAAACGGCCGGCCGAGTCGGACAGGGCAACCCTGACCGGCTCGCGCGGGCAGGCCGCCGCGTGTGCCTCGACCGCGCGCGAGCAGGCCTCGCCGACCGCCAGGCGCACCTCGTCAAGCAGCGTCTCCGGCACCCCGCTGCGCCTGGCCACGGCCGTGGCGACGAGTCTGGCCGTCCGCACATGCGCAGGCAGCGGCGTGAAGGTGACCTCAACCGTCGCCATCTCGCGCGCCCCGCGCCGGCCCGGCTGCTATCTCTCTGCCTTGCGGCTGGAGATCGCGTCGTCCACGGTGTCGTGGATGCCGAAGACCTTGGTCAGCCCGGTGATGCGGAAGATCTTCAGTATCCGCTCCTGCGTGCACACCAGGTCAAGCGATCCGTCATGAGCACGAACCCGCTTCAGGCCGCCCACCAGCACGCCGAGGCCGGTGGAGTCCAGGAACTCCACCTTCTCCATGTTCACCACGAGCTGGTGGTTGCCGTTGTTCACCAGGTCGATGAGCAGCTCACGCAGGCGCGGCGCGGTGTAGACGTCGATCTCGCCCTCAACGTCGACGATCTCGATGCCGTCCTTGTTGTGGTGATCTAGCTTCAGATCCACAGATTCCTCCAGCGCCATGCGTCCATTATCCCTGCGTCCTGGCGAGCACATCCGCTGCGCCGCGCCGGGCGGGATCTTCCCGTCGCGCATTCAACCATGCCCAGACTCATGTCTATACCAGATCACGGGTCGAGGCACCCGGCCCGGCGATGACAAACTTTCTTACACCATGGCTGATCCGCGACCGCTGGCGACCGATGACGCGGCGATTCCGGCTGGCCCGGGCAGCGCCCGCGGGCCGCTTGAGATCCTGCTGGCCGACGCGCCGCCTGGCCGGGTCACCCACGTCGAGCGGATGCCGGCCAGGCCGGGCACCGCCGTGCCGTGGCCCGGCTGGGTGCCCGCCGACCTGACCGCGGCACTGGGCCGGGCCGGGGTCAGCCTGCCGTGGGCACATCAGGCCGCAGCGGCCGACCATGCCAGGGCGGGCCGCAGCGTGATCATGGCCACCGGCACGGCGTCCGGCAAGTCCGTCGGCTACCTGCTGCCGGCCCTGACCGCCGTCGCCGAGGGCGGCACCGTGCTGTACCTGGCGCCGACCAGGGCGCTCGCCGCCGACCAGCTGAGCACGCTGCACGCGCTGGCCGGCTGGCCGGGCAAGGCCACGGGACACGGGCTGCGCCCGGCGGTGATCGACTCCGATACGCCGGCCGACCAGCGGGCCTGGGCCAGGAAGCACGCGACCTACCTGCTGACCACCCCGGACATGCTCCACCTCGGGCTGCTGCCCGCGCACCGGCGCTGGAGCGGGTTCCTGCGCCGGTTGCGCTACGTCGTCGTCGACGAGTGCCACGGTTATCGCGGCGTGTTCGGGTCGCACGTGGCGCAGGTGCTGCGAAGGCTCCGCCGGGTCGCCGAGCGGTACCGCGAGCCCGGCGCGCCCGAGCTGACCTTCATTCTCGCGTCGGCAACGATCAGCGAGCCGGAACGTGCCGCCGAGCTGCTGACCGGCCTTCCCGCCGTCGCGGTGACCGCCGACGCGGCGCCGCGGGCGGCAATGACGTTCGCGATGTGGGAGCCGCCGCTGACCGGTCTGCGCGGCGAGGCCGGCGCGCCGCTGCGGCGCAGCGCCGTGGCCGAGACCGCCGACCTGCTCGCCGACCTGGTCAGGGAGGGCATCCCGACGATCGCGTTCATCAGGTCACGACGCGGCGCCGAGGCCGCCGCCGCGGCCGCGCGAAGCCGGCTCGCCGACACCGGGCACGGTCACCTGGCGGGCCAGATCGCGGCGTACCGGTCCGGCTACCTTCCGGCCGAGCGCAGGCAGCTGGAGGACGCCCTGCGCAGCGGCGCGATCACGGCGCTGGCGGCTACGCCCGCGCTCGAACTCGGGGTCAACATCACCGGCCTGGACGCCGTGCTGATCGCCGGCTGGCCCGGCACCAGGGCAGCGCTCTGGCAGGAGGCAGGGCGGGCCGGCCGACAGGGCAGGGAGGCCGTGGCCGTCCTCGTCGCCCGGGGCGATCCGCTCGACACCTACCTGGTGCACCATCCGCAGGCGCTGCTGCACCAGCCGGTCGAGGCCACCGTGCTCGACCCGGGGAACCCCTACATACTCGCGCCGCACCTGTGCGCGGCCGCTGCCGAGCTGCCGCTGACCAGAACCGACCTCGGCGTGTTCGGGCCCGCCGCCGAGCCGGTGATCGCAGGCCTGGTGCAGGCCGGGACGCTGCGCGACCGCGGCGGCAGCTGGCACCTCACCGGCCGGCGCATCCCGCCGACCGGCCTGCGCGGCTCGGGCGGCCGGGCGGTCAGGATCGTGGAGGAGTCCACGGGCCGGCTGATCGGGACGATGGACGAGCCGTCGGCGCACCTGATGGTGCACGCCGGGGCTGTCTACCCGCATCAGGGCGAGCTCTACCTCGTGACCAGCCTGGACCTGGCCGACGGGGTGGCACTGGCGCATGCCAGCGATCCTGGCTACGTCACATCGGCACGCGAGTTGACCGACATCTCGGTCGGCGCCGAGCACCGCCGGGTCACCTGGGGACCTGCCGCGGTGCACTTCGGCGACGTCCTGGTGACCAGGCAGGTCACCTCGTTCGTCAAGCGCAGGCCGGACACCGGCGAGCCGCTGGGCTCGCAGCCCCTCGACCTGCCGTCAAGGACGCTGGCCACCAGGGCCGTGTGGTGGACCATCTCGCCGCGCGCGCAGAGCAGGCTGGCAAGGGCAGGCACGGATCTCGGCGGGGCCGCGCACGCGGTCGAGCACGCGGCGATCGGCCTGCTGCCGCTGGTTGCCGCGTGCGATCGATGGGACGTCGGCGGCGTGTCCACGGCATCGCACCCGCAGACCGGCAGGCTGACGATCTTCGTCTACGACGGTCACGACGGCGGTGCCGGCTTCGCCGAGCGCGGATTCGCGGCGGCGGCCCCGTGGCTCCGGGCCACCGCTCAGGCGATCGGCGGATGCGAGTGCGCCTCCGGCTGCCCCTCCTGCATCCAGTCGCCTAAGTGCGGCAACGGCAACGAGCCATTGTCCAAGGCGGGCTCGCTCGATCTGCTCGGCTGCCTGCTCGCCGACGCCCCGCAGGGGTAAAGACGGGCGACCGCGGGCACCGGACACAGGCGCCTGGACAGAAAAGGGGGTGACCCCCGCCGGGGGGGAGAGCGGGGGTCACCCGTATACGGCCCGGCTCCGGGGGGACAGAGCGGTTCCGTAACTCAGGAAATCCTACGCGCAGCGGGTCAAAGTTACCAGAGAGTCAGGCCGAACTAGATTGGATTTCACGATGAACCTTTATGCTCCCGGGCCATGAACACTCTGGCCGGCCGCCCGCCAAGGGCCGCAGCTGCCTTCTTTGACCTGGATAAGACCATAATCTCTCGGTCAAGCACGCTGGCTTTCGTTCCGTCGTTTTACCGGCACGGCCTGCTGAATCGCACCCAGGCGGTCAGGGGCGGCATCGCACAGCTCGTGTACCGGGTGCGCGGAGCCGACCCGCGGCAGATGGAGAAGATCAAGGAACAGGTCGCCCGTGCGTGCCGCGGCTGGCCGGTGGAGCGGGTCACCGAGATCGTCGCCGCGCACCTGGCCGAGACGATCGCGCCGATCATCTACGCGGAGGCGCGCAGGCTGCTCGACTCCCACCGGGAAGCCGGGCGGGATGTGTTCATCGTCTCCACCGCGGGGCAGGAGATGGTCGGTCCGATCGGTGCGATGCTGGGGGCGGCCGGAGTCATCGCCACCCGGATGCGGCACGCGGACGGCCGGTACACCGGGGAGTGCGAGTTCTACGCGTTCGGCGAGGCCAAGGCGCGGCGGATGCGCCAGCTCGCCGCCGAGCGCGGCTACGAGCTCACCGACTGCTTCGCCTACAGCGACTCGCACACCGACCTGCCCATGCTGGAGGTCGTCGGGTACCCGCACGCGGTCAATCCCGACCGCCAGCTGCGCCGGGTGGCGCTGTCGCGCGGATGGCCGGTACTGGCGTTCGCGGCCTCGCCGGGCCAGGCGCAGTCCGGCGGCATGTAAACACCGGCACTGATCAAGATCACGAATTGGTATCGGCAGCCTCTTCCCAAGGCCGCCGATCCGTCGTAGAAAGGAGTCACGGACCACTGGTCCTGACACGGCAACCGGGTACCCACGCGCGACCAGCCGCGGGAGGCGGCCGAGACAGGAGCACCTAGGAAGTCCGAGCGTCGCAGGCCACTGCGACGGGGTGCCTTGTCCGGCAGTAGAGAGGTGCACGCCTGGTAACCCGGATCTGACGTGGCTCGGGCGGCGCCCTGTGCGGGCGCCGCCCGCTTTTTGTGCGCCGCTCTGACCGCGCCTCGCCGCCCGCGAAATTCCGACCCCGCTAATGGGAAGCCGGGCGAATGCCACCCGTCGCCATGCGGGACACTGTTACCAAGCGCGAGGAAGGGAGGGAGTATGGCCGAACCCGCAGTCCGCGCCAGGACGGATACTGCCCAGGAATCACTCGGTGACCTCGTCGCGACCGCAGTGAGTGACATCTCGCAGCTGGTCAGATACGAGGTCGACCTGGCGAAGCTGGAGCTCAAGAACGACGCGCGCCGGCTCGGCATCGGCGCGGTCCTGCTCGGCATGGCCGCGTTCGTCGGCTGCCTTGTGCTCATGCTGCTCTGCTTCGCGTTCGCGTACGGCCTCGTGGCCGCCGGAATCTGGACCTGGGCCGCCTTTCTGATCGTCGCCGGGACCTGCGTGCTGCTCGCCGCGCTGGCCGTGCTGATCGCGGTCACCAGGTTCCGCGGGCTGTCCGGCCTGCGCCGGACGCGCTCGACGGTCTCGGACGATATCGCGATGATCCGCAGGGAGGACGGCGAGTCTCCCGGCGGGTCAGCGGCGGCCAGGTAGCCGATGGCAGCCGGCGGCGAGGCGACCATCTACCTCGACGGCCCGTGGTCCCATCGCTCGGTCAGCGCGAACGGCACGCGCTTTCATATCGCGGAGAGCGGAGACGGGCCGCTGGTGCTGCTCCTGCACGGCTTCCCCGAGTTCTGGTGGACCTGGCGGCGCCAGCTCGGCACGCTCTCCGCGGCCGGGTTCCGCGCCGTGGCGGTGGACCTACGCGGATATGGCGGCAGCGACAAGCCCCCCAGAGGTTACGACCTGGTGACGGCCGCCTCGGACGCGGCCGGGCTGGTCAGGTCGCTCGGCGAGGCCAACGCGGTGGTCGTGGGCCACGACTGGGGCGGGATGATCGCCTGGACCATGGCGGCATACTTCCCCAAGGTCATCCGCCGCCTGGCGATCGTCTCGGCACTCCACCCGCTCAGGCTGCGGGCCGCGGTGCTGTCCGACCCGTTCGGCCAGGGCAAGAGCAGCCGATACGCGTTCGGCTTCCAGCTGCCGATGCTGCCCGAGCGGCAGCTGCTGCGCAACCAGGCCGAGCGGGTCGGCACCTTGCTGAGCACCTGGTCGGGACCTGGCTGGCCCGACCCGGCGACCGAGCGCACCTACCGCGCCGCCATGAGCGTGCCGTCGGTCGCGCACTCCTCGCTTGAGTACCACCGGTGGCTGCTGCGGTCCAGGCTGCGGCCGGACGGGTTGCGGTACGCGCGCGCGATGCGGTCTCAGGTGCAGGCGCCCACCCTGCAGATCCACGGGTCGCTGGACACTTGTGTCAGGCCACGTGCCGCGCGCGGGTCGGGCGCCTATGTCGACGCCCCATACCGGTGGCGGCTGATCGACGGCGCTGGCCACTTCCCGCATGAGGAGATGCCCGACCGGTTCGACATGGAGCTGAGGTCCTGGCTGGCCGACCCAGAGCCCGAGCGGTGACGACCGGGAGCCGGGACCGGGACACGGCGGGCCGGCCGAGGAACGCACGGCCGAGGGACGGGCTGGGCAGGCCGCTGCGCCGGGACGCAACCGGCGAGCCGGTAACGCCGGACGACCTGCGGCTGGCGCCTGCCGACGCGGTGCTGACCGCCCAGCGGCTGATCGACGCCGGGCGGCCGTTCCATGCCCACGAGGTGCTCGAGGCCGCCTGGAAGTCCGCTCCGGCGGCCGAGCGCGAGGTGTGGCGCGGGCTGGCCCAGATGGCGGTCGGGCTTACCCATGCGCTGCGCGGCAACAGCCGCGGCGCCGTCACTCTGCTACGGCGCGGCGCAGCCGCGGTGGGCTCGTATCCGGGCCACGGCGGCCAGCCTGGCGAGCTGCCCGCCAACCTCGACCTGGCGGCGGCCAGGGCTGGCGCGCTGCTGCTCGCCGACCGGATCGCCAGCGGCGGCCTCACGGCCCTGGCCGACGGCGACGTGCGGCTCAGGCTCACCGCGGCCCGGTGACCGGACCTGAGCCCTACTGGCAGGCCTGCGTGGACACCTGGGCGAGGAGGTGCCGGCCCTTCGCGATATCCGGCTGAAGCTCGCCGCTGGTGAGCGCATAGCCGGTGTCGGGAACCGATACCGCCGCCGCGAACACCATGCCGTAGATGGCGCCGCCCGGCGCGATCAGCGGCCCGCCGGAGTTACCTGGCCGGACCAGCGCCCTGATCGGGTAGATCTCGCGGGTGACCCTGCTCGTGCTGTAGATGTCAGGCCCGACGGCCGACTCCGCGCGTCCCACCCGGGCCGGGTCCGCGGTGAACGCGCTGTCCAGCGGATACCCGGCCACGACAGCGCTCGCGCCGAAGGCGGCCGAGTCGGTCAGGTGCAAGGCGGGCAGGCCAAGGCCGGGTACGTAGAGGATCGCGATGTCCCGCCTCGGGTCGAACAGCACGACCCGAGCGGGGAACTCGGAGTCGAACCGGTTGTAGACCTCGGGGCCGTGCGTGACTCCGGCCACCACGTGGGCGTTGGTGATCACCCGGTCGGGCCCTATGACGAAGCCGCTGCCCTCGATCGTCCTCGAGCAGCTTGGCGCCACGCCCTCGATCTTCACCACGCTGTCCTTGTCACGGTCCAGGCCGACCGAGTGCAGCACCGCGGCGGTGGGCCGCGGCACATCGAGCGCGGTCTCGGCGCCGAGCGCACCGAAGACCTGCACGTAGGGTTCGGTGCTCAGCAGCCTTCGGATGGCGGAGAACTCCGGCTGAACGCCCTGCGGGATCAGCCGGTTCACGCCCCGGAGCACCACGGAGTCGTTGACCTGCCTGGCGATGGCAGGGAACGGCGGCGCGTACGCGACCAGGGTGCCGATCATCCAGGCGAGCACCAGGATCGCGACCACGTTGACGATGGCACCGCCGATCGAGTCGAGCACCGTCGACGGACGCCGCCTGACCCGCGAGCGCAGCGCCACCCCGATCGCCGAGGTGATCGCCATCCCGACCACGGCGGCGACGAAGACGATGATGATCGCGAGCACCGCCTGGAGGTTCTGCTCCCTGGTCAGCGTTGTGGCGATGCCGGGCGCGAGGTAGATGCCGGCGAAGGCGCCGCCGGTGAACCCGATGAAGCTGAGCACCCCGATGATGAAGCCCTGCCGGTACCCGGCCACGGCGAAGGCCGCAGCGAGCGCGATCAGGACCAGGTCAAGCAAGTCGCCAGGCACAATCCCCAACGGTATCCGGGAACGGCGCGGCGGCAAACGATCCGGCGTCGGATCGCCAGGCGGCCTCAGCGGCCGCCACGTCACTGACCGGGCTGGTCCACCCCGGTCAGCGCGGTGCCCTCGGGAAGCTCGACCACGTTCGTGCTGTCCCACGGGCGCTCCCAGCCGCCCATGGCGATCAGCCGGTCGAGCACGAACGCAGTGAACCCCCAAATCAGCATGGATCCGGCGCGGAAGGCGGGCCCGCCCGCTCCGTTCGGGTACCTGATCATCATCCGGCGCGCCGGATCGGCCAGGTCGGCCATCGCCACCCTGGCCACGGCGGCGACCTCGGCCGGATCGCCGGGGGCGACCGGCCCAGGGCGGCGCCACCAGGCGAGCACCGGCGCGACCTGGTAGCCCGTGCGCTGGATGTACAGGTCGGGCAGCACGGCAACAACCTGGACGCCGGCCGGGTCGACGCCCGCCTCCTCGGCGGCCTCGCGCAACGCCGCGGCGGCCGGACCGTCGTCGCCTGGATCGATCACCCCGCCGGGAAACGCGGGCTGGCCGGCGTGCCGACGCAGTGACTCGCTCCGCTGCACGATCAGGACGTCGGGACCGCGGGCCCCGGCGCCGAACAGGATCAGGATCGCCGAGCGGCGGCCGCCGCGGAGCGGCGGCCGCAGCCCGTCGGGGACGTCCATCCGCTCGGCCCTGCTGGCGAGCTCGCCAAGCCAGCCCGGCACCTGGCCAGCGGTGTCTGCCTGGCCTGCCTGCCTGGCCTGCGTCACGAGAACGGACCGGCCCTGACCAGCCGGGCCGCGACGACCGGGTCGGTCGGGCCCTCGCCGTAGGCCGGGCAGAGCGCGGCCAGCCCGCACGCGCCGCAGGCTGGCCTGCGCGCGTGGCAGACCCGGCGGCCATGCCAGATCAGCCGGTGCGAGAGGATCGTCCACTCCGACCGCGGGAACAGCGCCCCCACCTCCTGCTCGACCTTCACCGGGTCGTCTGACGTGGTCCAGCCAAAGCGTCTGGCCAGCCGGCCGAAGTGGGTGTCCACGGTGATGCCGGGTACGCCGAAGGCGTTGCCGAGCACGACATTGGCCGTCTTCCTGCCCACGCCCGGCAGGGTGACCAGGTCGGCGAGCCGGGCGGGCACCTCGCCGCCGAACCGCTCGCACAGTGTCTGGCCGAGCCCGATGATGCTGGTCGTCTTGGCGCGGAAGAAGCCCGTGGACATGATGATCTTCTCGATGTCCTCCCTGCTGGCGCCCGCGTAATCGGCGGCGGTCCGGTACCTGGCAAAGAGCACGGGCGTGACCTGGTTCACCCGCTTGTCGGTGCACTGGGCGGACAGGATCGTCGCGATCAGCAGTTCGAGCGGTGAACCGAAGTCGAGCTCGCAGTGCGCGTCGGGGTAGATCGCGGCAAGTTCCCTGTTGATCCGCCGCGCCCGGCGGACGACCGCCGTCCTCGACGGCTCGGCACGGGCTGACGTCCTGGCACGGCCTGAAGGCTCGGCACGACCGGCAGGCCCAACACGACCCGAAGGCTCGGCACGACCTGAAGGCCCGTCGGCACGACCTGAAAGCTCGGCAGTGGTCACTAGATCAGCCTACGGTCAGCGAGCGACATCGCTGCCCGGATGGGCGCCGTGTACCGCGCAGGCATCCGGCAGGAAGGGCGATGCCGCCGGGCCGAGATCCACCGTCGCGGCCGCCTCCGGCGCGACGTGCCGCCCGAGCACGACCGCCGCCACCGAGCGCGCGCCTGCCCTGCGCAGCGCCATTGCCGCGGACTGGACGCTGGCGCCCGTGGTCCAGGTGTCGTCGATCAGCAGCACGGCCGCTCCGGGCACCGGTGCCGCCGCGAACCTGTCGGGGTCCAGGTCACGCGAACCCTGACCGCCGGCCTGAGCCCGCAGCTGGGCCCACGGGCTCCCCAGGTAGGGCGCCAGCATGGCGCGCAGCGGGTGCTCGCCCGGCCTGCCCCGCGCGGTGGGCACGACCGCAAGGTGGGTGGGCGGCGGCACGCCGCCGCCCACCCAGACGCAGCCGCCGTGCTCCCGCAGGAACACGAGCAGCAGCGCCCGCAGCTGGAACACCGCGCGCTCGGCGGCCTCGGGCGCGGCCCTGGCCGACTTGTACTGCCACAGCTGCAGCGCGTGCGAGCCGCCCTTGACCGCGAAGGCGACGGGCACGACCACGTCGGCCAGTAAGCCGTCGCCGCACTCACGGTGCAGGTCGCACTGGAAACACCGCGGGCTGCGCCGACCGACCGGGCCGCGGCACACGACGCACAGTCCTGGCGCGCCCGGGTGCGGCGCGCTCAGCTCGGGCTGCTGCGCGATGACCGCCGCGCGCAGCGCGGCCCAGCCCGCCGATCTCGCCGCCACGCCCGCCGACCCGCCTCCCGGCCCGGCCGCCACGCCCGCCGACCCGCCTCCCGGCCCGGCCGCCACGCCCGCGGACGTCCTCGCCGCGCAATGGTCCCGCGGCCGCGCGGACGCCTCGTCAAGCACGAGCGCCACGCTAGGTAAAGGCTCTGACAATTTGATCCGCGCTTCAGCGCACGGCCGGTGGGGCGGGCGGCGAGCCGATAGGCTACAGGCGCGTGCCTCACGCAATCAGGTAGGCTAGCAGGGCAGTTCCGATGGCTCCCGCAGCAAAGTTTGGGAGCCTGTCCTGGGGGCACCGTCGGCGCTAACGGCGGGAACCGCAGGCGAGGCGGGATCGCCCCGACAATCCGCAACGTACAGTTATGCGCGACCACAGACATCCGCACGCACGGGCGCCCTTGCCCGCCGAGCACAGCCAGTCACGATCGGGACGACCGTCAATGCCAATGCCTCAGCCAGCAGCCGAACCGGCGGCCGGACAACCTTCCTCCCCTGGGCTGATCAGCAGGCTCACCGTGCTGGCGCGCTCCATCCCCAGGGTGCTGCGCAGGAACTGGCTGGCTTCGATCCTGATCACCTGCGGTGCGGTGCTGCGGATCCTCACCGAGATGGCCTACCACCCGGCGATCATCTACATCGACAGCCTGAAGTACCTCTACGACGCCTGGCCGGGCGCCGACCCGGTCGGCTACAAGATCCCTCTCAAGATGATCCTCGCGGTCGGCGATCTCGGTACGGTCGAGTTCGTACAGCACCTGCTCGGGATCGCGATCGCGGTCACCATCTACCTGGTCATGGTGCGCCGCGGGGTGGTCCGCTGGCTCGCCGCGCTGGCCATCGCACCGGTGCTACTCGACGCGTACCAGCTGAACGTCGAGGCCATGATCATGCCGGATGTGTGGTTCGAGGCCTTCATCGTGGGCGGCCTCGCCATGCTGCTCTGGCGGGAGAATCTGACCCTCCCGATGGCCATGATCGGCGGCGCGCTGCTCGGCGGGTCGGTCGGGCTCAGGCAGGTCGGCGAGGTCCTGATCATCCCGGCGCTCATCATCGTGGCCGTGATGGGCGGCGGGTGGAACACCATCGCGCGCCGGGCGACCGCGGTGACCATGGCGTTCGCCCTGGCTGTGCTGTTCTACCTGAGCGCGTCCTACGAGCTGACCGGACACTTCTGGATTTCGCGGTCCTCGGTCAGCCTCACCTACGGCCGGATGGCGGCCGTCGCGGGCTGCGCCACGCTGAAGCTGCCGGCGATCGAGCGCCCGCTGTGTCCGGACAAGCGCCAGCAGGCCGCTGGCCCTGACTGGCTTGACCACAGCGTCTATTCGCCACTGCGAACCTACGGCAACGTGCTGCCGCCCAGTCTGGCCAACAACCACGACAATCTGGTGGTCAATTTCAACCATGCCGTCGAGTCTCAGCAGCCGCTGCGCGTGATCCGCGCCATCGCGCGCGACTCGGTGAAGCTGTTCGCGCTGACCAGGGACACCAGCCCCGGTGACACGCCAATCGCGCGCTGGCAGTTCCAGAAGACCTTCCCGACCCAGGGGTACACGCCCTGGGTGACGGTGAAGAACGACAGGATCTGGGTGGACACCGGCACGCTCGCGTCCTCGTCGGTCTCCGAGCTCAAGCCGTCCTACGGCGGGCCGCCGCAGGTCGACAAGCCGATCGCCGACTTCCTGCGCGCCTACCAGCTGCACGGCGGGTACACCCCGGGTCCGCTGTACCTGCTGTGCGTGATCGTCGGACTGATCGGCTCGGTGCTCGCCTTCGCCAGGCGGCGGCTGAACCCGGTCCGCCGCGAGCTAGCCCTGGGCTGCCTGGCGTTCTTCATCACCGGCCTGCTCGTGCTCGGGGTCTCGGACGTGTTCGAGTTCACCTGGCGCTACCAGCTCCCCGCGCTGGTCACCCTCCCACCAGCCGGCGCCTTCGGGCTCAGTGTCCTGCTCCTTGCTCGCCGCCGCCGCGCGGCCGAGCCTGGTGACACCGTGTCCGAGCGAGCACCGGAGATGGCAACCCCGGCGCAGTGAAGCAGCTGCCTGGCGGCCTCGCGGCCTCGCGGGCCAGGATCGCTAGCCTGATCGCCGGATGGCCGCGGGTGCTGCGCGAGAACTGGCTGTTCACGATCGTGATGGCAGCCGGGCTCGCGCTGCGGGTGCTCGCCCAGATCGCCTACCGGCCCGCCTTGCTCTACATCGACACAATGAAGTACCTCTACAACGCCTACCCGGGCGCGGACCCGGTGGGCTACAAGGGGCCGCTCAAGCTGATTCTGGCCGTGGGCAACCTCGGCACCGTGACCGCCGTGCAGCACCTCCTCGGCCTGGCCATGGCCGTGGTCATCTACGTGATCCTGCTCGGGTACTCCTCGCCCCGCTGGCTGGCTGCCGTCGCCACGGCACCCGTGCTGCTCGACGCCTACCAGGTGCAGATCGAGCAGACCATCATGCCGGACGTCTGGTTCGAGGCGCTGATCGTGGCGGGCCTGGCGGTGCTGCTGATCAGGCGCGTGCCGATGCCGGGGATGCGGGCCGTGACGGCCGCCGGAGTGGTGCTCGGAACCTCGGCCACCGTCCGGCAGGTGGGCGAGATCCTGATCCTGCCCGGCCTGGCCTACCTGGTCGCCGTCGGTGGCCCGTGGCGCGACACCGTCTCCAGGCTGGCGGTCTTCTTCCTCGCCTTCATCGCGCCGATCGGCGCTTACATGGCGGGCTCGCTGCTGGTCAGCGGGCACTTCTGGCTGGACAGCGCCACGCCGAGCCTGTCCTCCTACGGCCGGATGGCCACCGCCGCCGACTGCGCCACGTTGCACATCCCTAGCTACGAGCGCCCGCTCTGCCCGACGGCAAGGCAGCGCGCCAACGGCATCGACTGGCTGGACCACGACACCGCGTCGCCGCTGAAGAGCTACGTCGCGCCGCCCGGCATGAACAGGTACTCGGTCATCGCCAGCTTTGACCAGCAGGTCATGCTGCAGCAGCCGGCCCGCGTCATCGCCGCGATCGCAGCGGACGGAGCCAACCTGTTCCGGTCGGGCAGAACCGCCGAGCAGGACGGCACCGCGATCTCGCGGTGGCAGTTCCAGACGTCCTACCCGTCCTACAGCAGCTGGGTGATGGTCGGCAAGAACGGCACGATCACGTTCGGTCTGCGGCTGCAGCCGGGCAGCCCGGTGATCACCAGGCACCGGCTCGATCCCTCCTACGGCGGACGAGCGCAGGTCGACAAGCCTGTCGCCAGCTTCCTGCGTTCCTACCAGCTGGGCGGCGGCTACACACCCGGCCCGCTGCTTGCGCTGCTCGGCCTGGCCGGCCTGGCCGGCTCGGTGCTGGTCCTGGCCCGCCGCGCGCCGCAGGCCAGGCACCAGGCCGCGCTCGGCTGTCTGCTCTTCTTCGGCACCGGGATCGCGGTCCTCGCGATCTCGGATGCCTTCCAGTTCTCCTGGCGTTACCAGCTCCCCGCGCTGGTGACGCTGCCGCCGGCGGGCGTACTCGGGATCACCGCGCTGCTGACCTACCTGCGCAGGCGCGGCCGGGCCGACACGGCCGCGATGAGCGACGACGTACCCGACGAACGCGGCCTGAGCCAGACGCCAACGGCGAGCGGAGTCTGACCGCCGGCGTTGCCTGACCGCCGGCGGAGCCTGACCGCCGACGGAGCCTGACCGCCAGCGTTGCCTGACCGCGCCTGACCGCCAGCGGCGCCTGACCGCCGGCGGAGCCCGCTCGCGGAGCCCTGTCGCTGGGGCCTGTCCCGTAGATCGTGGGACTGGGTCGCGGAGCCAGATTCTGATGGCTCTCCTTGCGGCCTGGCGCGGGCCGTCCCCGAGGCCGCCGACCGACCGCCGCGCCCTCTACCGCCCGGAGATGATCTTGATGGATGTGGCGGATGTCCCAGAATACGCAGTGGATGTGGCATCCATTCCACGGACACTCAGATGATCATGTGCGGTTTCGGGTGGTATGCGGGGATCCGGGCCGGGCGTGCTCGGCGACGAGGTACCCGACGACCGCTTTCTCAGCCAGACGCCGACGGCGAGCGGAGTCTGACCGCAAGCGGAGCCCAGCCGCGAACCGGGTCTCGCCGGGACTCTTAGTAAGGATCGGCGTGTGCAGCGCGCTAGCGGAGCCCGGCGAAGAGGTCGGTCTCCGGCACCGGCGCCCCCGTGTCGTCGCGCACCCTGACAAAGGTCTCGCTGCCGAACGCCGCCTCGACGACGTGGGGCGGGATCTTGCTGAACCAGGAGTCCTCGATCTGGCTAGCGTGCGCAAGCAGCGCGGCCCGCTTGCGGTCGAGCACCGGCCTGATGTCCACCTCGGTCGTGATCCGCGCCTCGGACTCGGCGGCCGCCCGCTCCTCTTCTTCCGTCATGTCCCACTCGGGCACATCCTCGCCGGCCTCGCGGAGCGCGTCGAACACGGCCCGCCAGCTGCCGCGCCGCATGGCCGACTGGTAGAGCTTCGCCGGGATGCCGGTGGCCTCCACCGCCGCGATCGCTGCGCGCGCCGCGTGCACGTGGTCGGGGTGCTGGTAGGCGCCATCCGGGTCGTAGCCGATCACCACCTGCGGCCGGTACTGCTCGATCAGGACTCCGATCCGGCCGGCCACCACGTCAAGCGGCACGTTGCAGAATGCCTCGGGCCGATGCTGGTACTCCCAGTCCGGCATCCCCGAGTCGTGGTAGCCGAGCAGCTCGAGCTCGGTGACGCCCAGGTGCTTGCAGGCCTCGCGCAGCTCGGCGAGCCTGGTCTGCGCCACGTCGCCGGTATCGTGGCCGTCCTCGCCGGGCTTGGTCCCGGCCGGCCCGTCGCCGAACTCGCCGTTCGTGCAGGTCACCACGATCGTCCTGACGCCCTGGTCGGAGTACTTGGCTAGGACGCCGCCCGTGCTCGACGCTTCGTCGTCCGGGTGGGCGTGCACGGCCATCAGGGTCAGCGGCTGGGTCATCCCAGTAATCTACCGGCTGCCACCGTCAGCCTGATCGCCCTGCTTACCGCCCTGCTCACTGCCCTGCCTACGGTCCTGCTTGCCGCCCTTCTCGCCATCCTGCGGGCCGGGCACCCAGGCCGTGCCGAGCGTGCCCGCGGCGGCTCGCCTGCCGAACGTGCCCCCGCCCCTCCCGCGCAGGATCTGGGCGAACCCCACCGCGATCAGCGCCCCGATCAGCGGACCGAGCAGGTACGCCCACCACGATGTCCAGTCGCCGAGCACCAGCGCAGGGCCGAGCGACCTGGCCGGGTTCATCGACGCCCCGCTCACCGGCGCGCCGATCAGGCCGGCCAGCGCGATGTAGCCGCCGACCCCGATGGCGGCCATCGCCCCGATCTGCTGTGCTCCCGACGCCGTGCCGAGTATCACGCTGACCAGCCCCGCGGTCAGCACGGCCTCCCAGACCATCGCCACCGCCGTGGAGATGCCGGGGCCCGGCAGGGTCAGGCCGGCGGCGCCCTGCCTGCCGACGATGGCGAGCAGCAGCCCGGTGGCGGCCACCGCGCCGGTCAGCTGGGCGACGATATACATCGGCGCCCGCCGCACCGGGAAATCCGACCTCAGCACGAACGCCATGGTGACGACCGGGTTGAGATGGGCGCCAGAGACCGCGCCCATGAACAGGATGATCGCGAGCACCATCATTCCTGGCGCGACCACCAGCGCCGACGACGAGATGGCATGCCCGCCGAACCTCGCGTTGACCATCGGGCCGCCGGCCGCCACCAGCACGAGCAGGAAGGTGCCGAACACCTCGGAGAACAGCCGGCGCCACTCGTAGCTGTCGTCAGCGAAGTCGAACTGCCTGGCCAGGGCGTTCGGCCTGCCGAGTGAGCGCAGGCCGACCTCGTGCATCTGCGCTGCGCGGACGGGCGCCGCGGGGTCGTCGGTCAACGGAGTACCTCGCCTTCAAGCCATCCTGTCGAGAATGCCGACGACGAGGTCCATCGGCGTGTGCGGGTGCAGGAATGCGAACCTGGCGGCGGGCTGGCCGTCCCAGGTCGTCGGCGGCATGAAGGCCACCTGCTGCTCGAGCAGGTCCTGCGCCAGGTGCTGGTAGTCATCATGCGCCCAGCCGCGCCTGCGGAACAGGACCACGGACAGATCGGGCCGCATGATCAGCTCCAGGTAATCGCGACGAGCGATCTCGTCGGCCGCCTGCCTGGCCAGGCTGATCGCCGACTCGATCGCGTCGCTGTAGGCGCGGGTGCCGTGCACGCTCAGCGAGAACCACAGCGGCAGGCCCCTCGCTCGCCTGGTCAGGTGATAGGCGTAGTCGGTCGGGTTCCACTCTCCTGGCCGGTCGTGGATCACCTCCAGGTAGGAAGCCTCCTGCGCGTGCACCGAGCGGGCCACGTGCGGGTCGCGGTAGAGCAGGGCCGCGCAGTCGAACGGCGCGAACAGCCACTTGTGCGGGTCGACGACAAACGAGTCGGCCAGCTCCACGCCGGCGTAGCGGTCCCTGACGGTCGGGGCGAACAGTCCGGCGCCTCCGTACGCGCCGTCCACGTGGAACCAGGCCCCGAGGCCGGCCGCTACCCGCGCCAGGCCTGCCAGGTCGTCGATGATGCCGGCGTTCGTGGTGCCCGCCGTGGCCACCACGGCGGCGATGGACCCCGGATCAGGGTCGGCCGCCACCGCCGCGACCGCGTCGGCGCCGGTCAGCCGGTGGCTCGGCGTGCTGACGACCAGTGCGTCCATCTCAAGCAGGCGCAGCGTATTGGAGATGGACGAGTGCGCGTCGGCGCCGACGAGCGCGCGCCATCGGCGCCCCGGATCGGCCCCGGCCCGGCGCTTGGCCAGCTCGCGTGCCACGGCCACGGCTGACAGGTTGGCGGCTGACCCGCCGGAGACGAAGCACCCGCCGGCGCCGGGCGGCAGCCCGGCGCGATCGGCGATCAGGCGCAGTACCTGGTTTTCCGCGTGGATCGCGCCCGCGGCCTCCAGCCAGGAGATCCCCTGGATCGAGGCGCAGGAGACCAGCATGTCGAACAGCAGCGCGGCCTTGGTCGGCGCCGCCGGGATGAAGCCGAGAAACCGCGGGCTGTCCGCTGAGATCACCGCGGGCGCCACGGCCGACGCGCAGGCGCCGAGCACCTGGTCAGGGTCGTGGCCGTGCTCGCCGAGCAGGTCGCCGAGCACGAAGTCCAGGTCGGCGGGGTCGCGTGATCCCGAGTCGAGCGGCACGGGGTCCAGGCGCAGCCTGTTCTCCGCGTAGGCGAGCACCGAGCGGATCATCTGCTCGGTGACCCGGTCGACGGCGTGCATGGGCGAAACCTAGATCATCGCCGGGCACGGCGGCAACATCACTCCGGTTGGCCCTGCACCTGAAGCGCCGATGTGCCGTCCTCGTCGTCGGCGGAGTTCTGGGCGGCCGCGCTCTCCGCGGAGTCCTGGGCGGCCGCGTTCTCCGCGAAGTCCTGGGCGGCCGCGGCGTCCCGGCCGACCGCGCTCTCCGCGGGCGGCGCGGTGATCGCCGCGGCGATCTCGGAAAGCAGCGACCGCACGGTCGAGGTGGCCACCCGGTGCAGGATCACCCGGTCCAGGCTCGCCCCGAGCGCCGCAAGCGGCGGCCGGTAGACGCCGTCGAGTGCCAGCAGCGACTTCCCGTCTCCGGCAGGTGTCAAGGTAGTGTCCGCGTCCAGGGCGGGGAACAGCCCGCCGCCAGCACCGGTAGCTTCCCAGCGGAGGGTCAGCACGGCGCGGTCCTCGTGCCTGGCCAGGTCCAGCGAGCTGACCCTGACCAGCTTGGATATCCCGGGCGCCGCGCCGAACGGTCCGACCCGCACCAGCCCGGCCACCCCCGAGTCGTAGGCGTGCTCAGACGCCCCGGTCAGGCGACCGTCGCCGACCAGAGCCGAGAGCTTCGCACAAGCTACCTCAAAAGGGAGATTAACTCCCATTTCGGTATGGACAAACACGCTCACCAGTTAACCTGCGGCGAACGCCGGGCGGCCAGGGACGAAGGTCCCTTGCCTGGTCCCTCGCCAGCCGCGGGCGGCGGCGGCGGGTGGTTGTCATACTTGCGCGAGCAGGCTGGCGCGGCCTCAGCGCCCGCCGCACCGGCGGGAACGGCCGCCGACGAGCGAAGGCAGTGTGCGTATGGACCTGTTCGACCTGAGCGGCAAGACGGCGGTGGTGACCGGAGGCACCCGCGGCATCGGACTGATGATCGCCCGCGGCCTGCTGCAGGCCGGCGCCGCGAAGGTCTACGTCAGCTCGCGCAAGGCCGATGGCTGCGCGCAGGCCGAGGCCGAACTCGCCAGGTTCGGCGAGGCCACGGCAATCCAGGCGGACCTGTCCGCCGAGTCCGAGTGCCTGCGGCTGGCAGCCGAGGTCGGCGAGCATCTCCAGGCGCTGCACGTGCTCGTCAACAACGCGGGCGCCACCTGGGGCGCGCCGCTTGAGGCGTTCCCGGCGTCCGCCTGGGACAAGGTGCTCGACCTGAACCTGAAGTCACCGTTCCTGCTGACCCGGGCATTCCTCCCGCTGCTCGAGGCGGCCGGCACGCGGGACGACCCGGCCAGGGTGATCAACATCGGCAGCATCGACGGCCTGCACGTGCCCTCACTGCCCACCTACTCCTACTCGGCCAGCAAGGCCGGCCTGCATCACCTGACGCGGGTGCTTGCCAGGGAGCTTGGCCCGCGGCACATCACCGTCAACGCCATCGCCCCCGGCCCGTTCGAGTCCAAGATGATGGCCGCCACGCTGAGGTCCTTCGGCGACGCGATCGCCGCCTCGGCGCCACTGCGCCGGATCGGCCGGCCCGACGACATGGCCGGAGCGGCCGTGTTCCTGTCCTCGCGCGCGGGCGCCTACGTGACCGGGGCCGTGCTACCGGTCGACGGCGGCATCGCCACCACGGTGTAGCCATGGGCATCAACGCGTTCCTGGCCAGCGCCTGCGAACTGCTCGCCATCCCGTCGACGGCCGATCACCCCGGCGAGCTGGCCAGGGCGCTTGACTTCGTGCTCGGCTTTGTCGGCTCGGGGTTCACGGTCGAGCGCTTCGAGTCAGCCGGCAAGCCGAGCGCCCTGGTTTACCAGGGCCCCGTGCGTCCTGCGTTCAAAATAATCCTGAATGCGCATCTGGACGTGGTGCCTGCCCCGGCGGGGCAGTTCAGTCCCCGCGTGGACGGGAACCGCCTGTACGCCAGGGGCGCCCAGGACATGAAGGTCTCGGCCCTGGTGCTGGCCCAGGTCTTCCGCGAGCGCGCGGCGAAGGTCGCTTACCCGCTCGGGCTGCAGCTCGTCACCGACGAGGAGGTCGGCGGCCGGAACGGCACGCTGCACCAGATCGAGTGCGGCGTGAGCGCCGACTTCGTGGTGATCGGAGAGCACAGCGGCCTGCGGATCGTAGCCGAATCAAAGGGCATGGTGACCGCGATCTTGCGCGCGACCGGCAGGGCCGCGCACGCCGCCTACCCCTGGCGCGGCGACAACGCGCTGGTGAAGCTCAATGCCAGCCTCGCCAGGCTGCTCGCCGCGCACCCGGTCCCGGCGGACGAGCAGTGGCAGACCACCATCAACCTGGCGCGGATCCAGACCCCCAACACGGCGCGCAACCAGATACCGGACAGCGCCGAGGCGTGGCTGGACATCCGGTTCCCCCCGCAGGACGAGCACCTGAACGGGCAGTCGCCCGAGCGGGTCGCCGAGTACCTGGCCAGCTTCTGCGAGCCTGGCGTCACGGCCGTGGTCGACCACGTCGATCCGCCGCACCAGGCCGACCGCGAGCGCCCGGAGATCCGCAGGCTGATGGAGGTCGCGGAGCGGCAGGGCTACCGCGGCGGTTTCCTGCGCAAGCACGGTGCCGCGGACGGCCGGTTCTACTACCAGCGCGGGATGGACGCGGTGATCTTCGGCGCGGGCGGCGACGGCCAGCACGGCCCGGAGGAGTACGCGGACATCGCCACCATCGCGCCCTACTACCGCGCGCTCACCGAGTTCACCGCGCGCCCCTGGCCTGAATAGCCCCGCTCCTGGCCTGAATAGCCCCGCTCCTGGCCTGCGTAGCCCGCGCCCCCTGGCCCGGCCCACGTAACCCGCGCCCCCCGATCTGGCCCGCGTAGCCCCCTCCACCTGGGTAGCCGCAACATCGTGCCTCGTTGATGTCGTGATTCGTGACATCAACGGTCCACAGTGGCGGTCGGACACCTACCGGCTGAGCAGGCGGGCGACCTGGACCTCGAGCGGCGTCTGGCAGGTCAGCCGGTTGTCGACGGTCAGGTGCGGCACGGAGGGCTCAAAGTCCGGGCGCATCCGGGCGGTGAACGCGTCGAACGCCGCGAGCTTCGCCGAGTCGCGGGCCGAGCCTCGTTCGGTCAGCCGCTTCCTGAGCGTGGCCGCGTCCGA
>Ga0335077_10001145_pt1 | contig 30992 bp, 26 predicted proteins | sample Lox_Sample_31_FD_207151 | JGI IMG/M metagenome (GOLD analysis project Ga0335077, IMG submission 207151) | Soil microbial communities from Loxahatchee National Wildlife Refuge, Florida, United States - Lox_Sample_3.1 | ecosystem: Environmental > Terrestrial > Soil > Wetlands | place: USA... | reverse complement strand
CAGGAACACGGGGGCGCCGAGCACCACGCCCAGCAGGAACGGCGACAGCGGGAACGCGGCGGGCCGGCCGGCGAAGTGCGTGGCGATCGGCCGCTCCCGGCCGCCCGCGTGCACGCGGTCGGCGAGAATGCCGACGAACTCGCCGCGCGCGAGACACGCCTTGACCTCGAACGCGCTCCGGACGGACGCTGGATCGACGGGAATCACGCGCACGCGGCTCTCGCCGCCGAGTGACTCGAAGAAGGCGTTCACGCGTTCGGCGTGCTCGGTGAACATGAGCACGTTCACGCGCAGGCCGTAGCGGCTCGAGATGAGCCGCAGCATGTCGAAGCTGCCCAGGTGCGCGCCGACGAGCACGGCGCCGCGTCCCTGCGCCGCCAGCTCGAGCAGCCGCTCGCCGCCCGTGTGGTCGATCGTGAAGGCGTCGGTCGCGCCCGTCCACAGGATCATCCGGTCGAGCACCGAGAGCGAGAAGCCGTACACGTGGCGGAACGTCGTCCACCAGCCCGGGGGGTGGCCGAGCGCCGCCCGGCCCTCGGGCGTCGCCCACGCCGTCGCCAGCCACTCGCGCGACGACCGGCGGGTGACCTTGTCGAGCACGAGGAAGTACGTGGAGATCGGCACGAGGATGGCCGCGACGGCCCAGCGCCCGAAGTTCGTGTAGAGGAACAGCGCGAAGCGCAGCCAGCCGTTGTTGCCGCGCTCGCTCTTGGTCGACCACTCCGTGCCCGTGCTCACCGCGCGCCCCTCGCCAGCAGCTGCGGCACGCGCGTCAGCATCTCGCCCCACAGGCGCAGATACGTGCGCGCCATGACGGGGAAGTCGCGACCGACGTCGAAGTGCGACACGCCGCCCACCGGATACGAGACGCGCACGGGCACGCTCGCGATCGGCATGCCTGCGAAGACGCAGCGCACCGCGAACTCCGGGTCGAACTCCATGCGCGCGCCGACCTGCGCGTGCGACAGCATTCGCAGCGCGCCTTCGAGCGGCACGCCGCGCATGCCGCACAGCGGGTCGCGGATCTCGAACGAGAGCGTGGCGACCCACACGGCGACGCGCGACAGCTGGCGGGCCCAGATGCGCGAGCGCGGGGCCGACTCGTCGAACACCGGCACGCCGAGCACGAGCGCGTCGGGCTCCTTGCGCATGGCGTCGAGGAACTCGGGCACGGCGCCGGCGTCGTGCTGGCCGTCGGCGTCGACGAGGAGCGCGTGCGTGAAGCCCGCTTGCGCCGCCAGCCGCAGCCCTTCGCACACGGCTACGCCCTTGCCCTGGTTCGGCGCGAAGCGCGTCACGCGCACGAAGTCGAGCTCGCGCTCGGCGCGCGCCAGCCGGGCCTGCGTGTCGGCGCCGCTGCCGTCGTCGATCACAATACACGGAAGTGTGTAGATCGCGAGCGACTCCAGCACGCTGCGCAGCGGCTCGCCGTGGTCGTAGCACGGGATGACGAAGCAGGGCTTCATCGCAGCGCGATCCGGCCGGCGGAGAACACGCGCGCGCCGTCGAGCAAGCGGAAGCCGAGCGCGTCCGCGCCTGCCACGGGGTGGAGCTCGAGCTGGAACTCGTCGCCGGGCAGGAGCAGCTCGCGGAAGCGCACGTTCTCGAGCGCGCGCACGCCGCGGCCGGGCGCGACGAGCTCGCGCGCGGCCGAGAGCGCCCAGTGCACCTGCACGACGCCCGCCACGATGGGCCGGCCGGGAAAGTGGCCCTCGAGGAAGGCGAGGTCGGCCGGCACGCGCAGGCGCCGCACGAGCCCGCCGTTCTCGCGGCGCTCGTCGAGCAGGATCGGCTCGCGCACGGGCACGCGCTCCGCCGAGCCTTCGAGCAGCTCGAGCAGCGCGGCGTGGGGCGTCTTGCCCTGCGCGTCGCGCGGCAGCTCGGGGACGTAGCGCCAGGCGCGCGGCAGGAGCACGCGGTCCCAGTAGGCGGCCAGGTGGTCCGCGAGCTCGGCGGCCACCGCGCGCCGGCCGCGCGCGTCGAGCGCGGCCTGGCCCACTTCCGTGAGCGCGACGACCGCGCCCACGCGCGCGTCGCCGCCCGGATCGAACGCGAGCAGCGCAGCGTCGGCCACGAACGGGTGCGCGCGCAGGTGCGACTCCATCTCGGGCAGCGCGAGCCGCTTCTCGCCGATCTTCACGATGCGGTCCGCGCGGCCGAGCAGGACGAAGCTGCCGTCGGCCGCGAGCTCGACCCGGTCGCCCATGACGAGCTCCTGCGGGTCGCCGGGATTCGCCGCGGAGCCCTGGCTCACGTACGGCGAGCGCACGGCGAGCCGGCCCGTCTCGGCATCGCTGGCGAGCTCGACCGCCGGGAACGCGCGCCAGCGCGCGGGCTCGCCCGCACGCGTCTGCTCCCGCCAGGCCACGCCGCCCGTCTCGCTCGAGCCGAAGATCTCGATCGGCGCCTGGCCGAGGCCGAGCGCCACGTCGCGCGCCACGTCGTCGTCGAGCGGACCGCCCGACGAGAACACCGCGCGCGCGCCCGCGCGCAGCGTCTCGAGCTCGGCGTCGCCGCGCATGCGCCGCAGGTGCACCGGCGTCGTCGCGAGCGCGAACTCACCGGCCTCGCGCAGGCGCGGGAAGAGCTCCTCCAGGTGGAGGAACGTCTCGGCGCAGAAGGCCCGGCCCGCGGCGAGCGGCCCGAGCACGCGGAACAAGAGCCCGTACAGGTGCTGGTGCGAGACCGTCGCGAACACGCGCGCGCGCCCGAGCCGGGCGCCGAAGAGCGCCTCCTGCGCCTCGACCTCGCGGTCCAGGTGGCGCAGCGCCTTGGGCACCGCCTTGCCGGGACCCGTGGTGCCCGACGTCGATAGCTCGGCGACGAGCGCGTCGGGGGCGAGCGCGCGGAAGCGCGGCGCAGCGACCGGCGTCACGGCGAGCGGGTCGAGGCGCGGCATGCGCGCCAGCTCGGCCGCACCGATGCTCGCGTCGACGAGCGCCCCGTCGGCCGCGAGCGCGAGCTCCGCCAGGGTCTGCGGCTGGCGGTTGGGCGCCACGAGCGCGCGCGCGCCCGCGTGCGCCAGCGCGAAGAGCCCCACCGCGAACGCGTAGCTGTCCTCCGAGAAGAGCAGCCACCGCACCGCGCGGCGCGCCTCGATCGCCTCTGCGAGCGCGGCCACGCGCCCCGCGAAATCGCCGAAGGTGCGCTCGCCGTCCCGCGCGAACGCAACCACATGCTGCACCGGCCGCCCGGTGGCGAGAAGCTCCGCGAGCGACAGGAAGCGCGGGAGGGCGGGCTCGCTCACCTCGCAGCCGCCTTCAGCCGGTCCTCGCGACGGTCGCGCGCACGCGCTCGTGCACGAGCTCGACGATCTCGCCGATCGTGCGCATCTGCTCGATGTCCTCGTCCGACAGCGCGAGGCCCGTCTCTTCCTCGATCCAGCCCGCGAGCGCCACGCCGTCCAGGCTGTCGAAGTCGAGGTCGTTCTGCAGATCGGTCTCGGGCGAGATCTCCGCTGCGTCGACGTCGAACTCGCGCGACAGGATCGCGAGCACGCGCGCCTGGATGTCCTCTCGCGAAGTAGGAATTCCGAGCGACACGGGGGGTCCTCCTCGGCTCGCCTACGCGGCGAGCTGCGCGTTCACGAACTCGGCCAGGCTGCGCACGGAGGCGAAGATACGGCGGTTCTCGTCGGGATCGTCTTCGATCTTCACGCCGAACCGCTCTTCGAGCGCCATGGCCAGCTCGAGCGCGTCGATCGAGTCGAGGCCCAGACCCTCGACGAAGAGAGGCGCGTCGCTCTCGATCTCGTCCGGGCTGATGTCCTCGAGCACGAGCGCCTCGACGATGAGCCGCTTCAGCTCCGACTCCAGACCATTAATCGCCATTCGTGCCCCCCCTCGAGAATCTCGCGCGCAGAGCCTTCGTGAGCTTTCGCGCTGCCATGACCGACGACTCGCTCCCGTCCAGGAAATCCTTCGCGACCAACGGGTCTCCGACGCGCAGTGTGTAGCGTCCCGCCCGTGGCGGAACCTCATACCACGGTTGGCCCTTCATCAGCATGCGGGGGGCGACGGTGATCTCGATGGGGAGGATATCCAAGCCCGAGGCGAGCGCGATGTGCGCGGCGCCGCGCTCGAAGTGGCCCAGGCCCACCTCGGGCGACCGCGTGCCCTCGGGGAAGACGAGCAGCGTGCGACCTTCGCGGAGTCTTCGCGCCGCCTCGTTCACCACGTGGGCGCCGCCGTCGTTCGAGATGTAGTCCGCGGCGCTCGCCGAAGCGCGCAGCCACGCGTTCTGCGCGCGCGAACGCGCCACGATGCAGTCCGCCTGCGGCAGCCGCGAGATGATGAGCACCACGTCGATCAGCGACGGGTGGTTCGCCACGATGATCCGGGGACCGCCGCCGTGGAGCCGCTCCGCGCCGATCCAGTGCACCTCGATCAGCCCGAGCCGCCGCTCCATGAGGTTCGCGTGCCAGCGGAACAAGCGGTGGATGCCGAGCTGCGCGCGCCGCCACGGCTCGGCGTGGTTGCGGTCGAGCACCGCCCGGACACGGATCCACACGAACGCGAGCCACAAGCTGCCGAACCCGAAGGCCGCGAACGCAATTCCGGTGCGGAGAGCACGCCATGCGGTCGCTAGCCGCCGGCTAGGTCGCGAACCCATCCCCCTTCCGAGACCTCCCTCCACCCCCGCAGGGGACCCCCGACTATGGGAGGGCGACCGGCTTGGTCAGCGCGAATCTATCACCGCGCGGGTCGCACTGTAAACGGGCGTCTCTGAAAGGGAAGCGGGATCGCAGCTACGGCTGGGAGCTGTCCGGATGCACTTCGAGCACGGAGAGCTGACCGTTGTACCGGTTCCGCATCATGATGACGCTGCCTTTGCCGGTGTAGTACCAGTTCTGCCGCGTGCTCTCGGTGCCGTGGTAGAAGGGGATCGCGTTCTTCGGGCTCGGATACTCGCCGCTCTGGCTGCTCGGATTCCCGAGGAGCGTGTGCACCTCGGTGTCCGACATGCCCTCTTTCACCTGGTCCAGGCTGGCGGTCTTCGCGGCCGGCTTCGCGGGAGCGGGCTTCCCGTCCGCGTGCACGCGAGTCGCGGGCGCTGCGGCGAACGCGAGAGCCGCGATCAGTGCGAGGACGATCGTGCTGCGAGACATCTCCTGAACCTCCCTCTTGGAACGCCTGCGGCAACCCCGCGCCGAGCTTAGCGCGCGCGTTGCGCTTTGTTTACACCTTCGCCATGACGTCGGACTCGCTCGAAATCGGCTCGTCGCAGCAAACCCTTGAGAACCTGCTTGCACTCGCGCGAGGCTCGCGCCGCGCCGTCATCTCGCGCGAACCCGAGTACCGCGCGCGCCTGGCCGAAGAGCACGCGGTCGTCGGCCGCGCGCTCGAACGAGGCGAGGCCGTCTACGGCGTGTCGACCGGCGTGGGCGCGTCGGTGGTGAACTCCATCGACGAGCCGCACCGCGCCGACTTCGTGCGCAATCTGTTCCGCATGCTGGGCACCGGCGTCGGCCAGTCGCTGCCCGAGCTCGAGTCCGCGGCGGTGCTGGCCGCGCGCATCGTGTCGCTGGCGTCGGGGCGCTCGGGCGTGCGCGCGCTCGTGCTCGACCGGCTGTGCGAGCTGCTCGAGGCGCGCTGTCTGCCGCGGATTCCCGAGCTGGGCTCGGTGGGCGCGAGCGGCGACCTCGCGCCGCTCTCGTACATCGCAGGCATGGCGGCAGGCGAGGGGCGCGTGCGGCTCCGCGGACGCGTGATCGACGCCGCCGAGGCGCACGAGTACCTCGGCCTCGTGCCGCTCGAGTTCGAGCCGAAGGAGACGCTCTCGCTCGTGAACGGCACGAGCTTCATGACGGGCCTCGGTGCGGTGGCCTGGGAGCGCGCGGCGCAGCTGGCGCGCCTTTCGTGCGCGATCACCGCCATGGCGAGCGAGGCGACGCGGGGCAACCCGCGCCACTTCGACGCGCGCATCGCGCAGTGGAAGCCGCACCGCGGCCAGATCCGCGCCGCGAAGTGGATCCGCGAGCACCTCGAGTATTCGCCCGAGCGCCCGGCGCCGCCGCCGGCCCGCTTGCAGGATCGCTACTCGATCCGCTGCGCGCCCAACGTGATCGGCGTGCTCCTCGAAGCGTGCGAGCTCGCGCGCGACGTGCTCGAGATCGAGCTCAACGGCGCCAACGACAATCCGCTCGTCGACTTCGAGACGGGCGAGATCCTGCACGGCGCGAACTTCTACGGCGGGCACCTGTCGTTCGCGCTCGACGCGCTGAAGAGCGCGGTCGCCAGCGTGGCCGACCTGCTGGACCGCCAGGTCGCGCTGCTGTGCCGGCCCGAGACGAGCGAGGGCCTGCCCGCGGAGCTGATCGCGTATGACGGCGACGGCCGGCACGCGCACCACGGCTTCAAGGGCATGCAGGTCACCGCGTCGGCGCTCGCGGCCGAGGCGCTGAAGCTCACCATGCCGGCCGCATCGTTCAGCCGCAGCACCGAGTCGCACAACCAGGACAAGGTATCGATGGGCTCGATCGCGGCGCGCGACGCGCTGCGCATCCTCGACCTGACCGAGGCCGTGGCGGCGATCGCGCTGCTTGCCGTGTGCCAGTGCGTCGACCTGCGCGGGGAGGCCCGCAGCGCCGCGACCAAGCGCCTGCACGAGGCGGTGCGCAAGCACGTGCCGGTGCTGCAGGCGGACCGCCGCCAGGACGCCGACATCGCGCGCATCGTCGAGCTCGTCGCCGCGCGCGCGCTGCCGCTCGCGGCTCCATGAGCCTGCGCCGCACGGCGGCCGCCGCGGCGGCCGCGCTCGCGCTCGCGGCCGCGCGCATGGCCGCGGCGGAGGACATGAAGCTCGACGACCTGCTCGCGCACATGGCGACGACGAAGGGCGTCGTCGCCGAGTTCCGCGAGATCAAGACGTTGAAGCTGCTCGACTCGCCGCTCGAGACGCGCGGCACGGTGTACTTCGAACCGCCCGACCGCTTCGCGCGCGTCACGCGCGAGCCCGCCCCGACGCGGCTCGTGCTCGACGGCGACCGCATGCACTTCCAGGACGCGACCGGCGGCGGCGACGTCGACCTGTCCGAGAACCCGGTCGCGCGCGCGATGGCCGAGAACGTGATCGTGCTGTGGCAGGGCGACAAGAACGCGCTCGAGGCGCTCTATACGCTCGACTTCCATGCCGACGGCTCGAAGTGGAAGCTCGTGCTCTCGCCGCGCCACTCGCCGCTCGACCACTTCCTGCGCTCGATCACCCTGTCGGGCGACGGCTCGATCATGCGCCAGATGGAAGTGCTGGAGAGCGACGGCGACAAGACGCAGACCTTGTTCGAGAAGTCGGACGTCGAGCACCAGTTCGGTGAGGAAGAGGCACGCGCGATCTTCGGCGGCCCCGCGCCGAGCGCGCCCGCGCCGCCGCCCGGCGGAGGCACGAAGTGAGTCGGCTCGCGCGGCTCGGCGCGTGGGCCGCGCTCTGTCTCGCGCTCACCGCGTACTCGTGGTTGGGCATCGACTTCTCGGCCGACATCACGAACTTCCTGCCCGACGGGAAGGGCGCCGAGCTGGCGCAGCTCTCGCGCGAGCTCGCGAAGAGCGACCTCGCGCGCACGATGATCTTGTCGCTGCACGCGAACGACCCCGCGCGCGCGAACGCGGCGGCAAAGGAGCTCGCCGACGCGCTGCGCGCGCACCCCGAAGTGGCGTGGCTCCGTGCGGGCGCGGACCCCGAGCTCCTGCGCGCCGCGTACGAGCTGTACTTCCCGCACCGGCTGTACTTCCTGTCGGACTCGCCCGAGGCCGAGCTGCCGGAGCTCTTGTCCGACACCGGGCTGCGGCGCGCGGCCGAAGCCGCGAAGGCCGCGCTCGCCCTGCCCTCGTCGACCTTGCTTAAGCGCGTGATCCCCGAAGACCCGCTGGGCGCCTTCCAGCGCCAGACCGAGCGCCTGCGCGCCGGGCAGCCGCCGCTGTCTACACAAAACGGTGTATTCATGACGCGCGACGGCTGGGCGGTGCTCCTGCTCGCCACGCGCGACTCCGCGTTCGATTCGTCCGCGCAGAAGCCGCTGCTCGACGCGCTCTGGGCGAAGTTCGGCGAGCTGCGCCAGCGCTTCGGCTCGGACCTCGTGCTGGAGACGAGCGGAGCGAACCGCTTCGCCGTGGCCGCGGAGGGCCAGATCCGCGGCGACTTCAACCGGATCTCGACCCTGTCCGGCGTCGGCTGCGCGCTGCTGTCGCTGGTGTTCTTCCGCTCGTTCCTGTCGCTGGGGCTCGTGATGGTGCCGGGGCTGGTCGGGCTGCTCGTCGCTGCGGCAGTCGGGCTGGCGGCGTTTGGCAAGCTCGACGGCATGACCGTCGCATTCGGGGCGTCACTGATCGGTGTCACCATCGACTATCCGACGCACGTGCTGATCCTGTGGAGCTTGTCGACGCACGACGAGTCGGCGTGGACCGTCGCGCGCCGCCACGCGGGCTCGCTCACCATGGCCGCGCTGACCACCATGGCGAGCTTCGCGGGCATGGCGTTCACGTCGTTTCGCGGCTTCCGGGAGCTCGGCCTGTTCTCGACCGTGGGCGTGGCGGCGGCGCTCGTCGCGTCGCTCGTGATGCTGCCCGACCTGCTGCCCGCGCGGCGGCGCATCCAGCCGATCTCCGCGGGCCTCGCGCGCTGGCTGGAGCCCGCGATCCTGTCGCTGCACGAGCACCGCGCCGCGCTCGCGCTGGTGCCGATCGCCTGCCTCTTGCTGGGCCTCTTCGCGCTGCCGCGCCTCCGCTGGAACGACGACCTCGAGGCCATCTCGCGGCCCGACCCGGTGCTCGCGGCCGAGGACGACCGCGTGCGCGAGCGCGTGTCGGATTTCGACTCGGGCCGCTTCGTGCTCGCGCTCGGCGACGACCCCGACGCCGCCGTCGCCCGCAACGAAGCGGTGTACGCGCGGCTAGCGGAGCTGGTGCGCGGGGGCCAGCTCGGCGGCGTGCGCTCGCTGCACGACGTCTGCTTCGACCGCGCGCTGCAGGAGCGGAACCTCGCCGCGCTGCGCGCGAGCCCGGAGCTGCCCGCGCGCGTCGAGGCCGCGTTCACGGCCGCGGGCTTCCGCGCCGGCACCACGGCGCCGTTCGCGGCCGCGCTCGCCGCGCCGGCGCAGCCCCTGTCGCTGGCCGAGGTGCGCGCCTCGCCGCTCGGCGAGCTGGTCGGAACGCTGATCTTCCCGCTGCAGTCGCGCACGGCGGTGATCACCTACCTGCGCGGCGTGCGCGACGCCGACGCGCTGCGCGCCGCGCTCGCCGGCCTGCCCGACGTGCACGTGTTCGAGCAGCGCAGCTTCCTGAACGAGATCTACGGGCACTTCCGCAACCAGACGCTGTGGCTCATCGCGATCGGCAGCGCGCTCGTGCTGGCGATCCTCGCCGGGCGCTACCGCGACTGGCGCCGCGCGACCGCGGCGTTCCTGCCGTCGCTGTTCGTGCCCGTGGTCGTGCTGTCCGCGTTCGCGCTGGCGGGCGTCGAGACGAACCTCTTGCACGCCGTTTCGCTCCTGCTCGTCATGGGCATGGGCGTCGACTACGGGATCTTCATCGTCGACAGCGCAGAGGAAGGCACGGAGTTCGGCGCGACGCTCGTCTCGTGCATCCTGTGCTGCCTGACGACGGTGCTCTCGTTCGGCACGCTCGCGATCTCGAGCCAGCCGCCGCTGCGCGCGATCGGCTTCACCACGGGCGCGGGCGTCTTGCTCGCGCTCGTGCTCGCGCCGATCTCGCTCCTGCTCCTGCGCGTCGGCCCGAAGGAGCCGGTCCGTGCCTAGGCGCGCGCTCGCGGCCGCGTGCGCTTGCGTGGGGCTCGCGTGCGCGAGTCTGCCGCTGCCGACGCCGCCGGCGCTGTCGCCGCTGCCGCACCTGGCCGACTGTCCCGGCCCGCTGCGGCCGACCCAGGAGCTCGAGGGCGACTGGGTGATCCACGAGCGCATCCGCGTGATCGGCCCGAAGGTCGACGACTCGTTCCAGCTGGTGTTGCAGAAGACCGGCCCGAAGCTCGTGCTGGTCGGGCTGACGCCGTTCGGCGCCAAGGCCTTCAGCGTGACACAGATCGGTGTAGAGACGTGGCCGGAGTCGTACCTCGGCGCGGCGCTCGCCGTTCCGCCCGAGAACGTGCTGCGCGACGTGCACCGCGCCCACTTCCTGGTGCCGGCCGATCCGGAGCTCGAGGCGCGCACGGTGACGCGCGACGCCGACGGCGACGTGCACGTCGCGGCGCGCGAGTGCGGCTACGAGGCGATCCTGGCGCCGATCAGCGCCGTCGCGCCGCAGACGGCTCGCTAGGCCGCCGCGCGAGCTTCCCGGTCGCCGTCTTCGGCAGCGACTCCACCACGCGGAACTCGCGCGGGATCTTGTACGCCGGCAGCCGGCTGCGGCAGTGCGCCACGAGCTCGCCGCGCGTCGGCGCGCGGGCCGGATCCGCGGGCACGATCTCCGCGACCGGAATCTCGCCCAGGTGCGCGTGCGCGCGCGGCACGACGCGGCTGCGCGCGACGCCGGGGTGCGCGTCGAGCACGGCCTCGACCTCCTCGCTGAAGAACTTCATGCCCGCCATGTTGATCCGGTTGGTGCGCCGGCCCACCAGGTAGAGGTCGCCGTCGGCGTCGAACCAGCCCTGGTCGCCCGTACGGAAACCGTCGGGGTCGAGCACGGCGCGCGCCGGCGTCCACGGCTCGAGGTACGCGTCGAAGAGGCCCGGCCCGCGGATGCAGATCTCGCCCGTGCGCTCCGGCGAAGTGGGCGGCGCGACGGCTCGCCCGTCGTCGCCGCGCAGCCACACGTCGTAGTCCGGCAGCGGCCGGCCCAGCGCGTCGGGCTTCTTCGCCGACGCGCCGAGGTTCAGCACGGGCAGGCCGACCTCGATGATGCCGAGCGCCTGCGACACCGCGTGGCCGAAGCGGGCCTGGAACACGCGCGCCGTCTCGGCCCGCAGGCCTTCGGCCGTGGAGATGACCAGCCGCAGCTCGGGCAAGGCCAGGTCGCTCGGGTCCTTCGCGAGCAGCGCCATGTGGTACGGCGACGCGTAGAGCACGCTCGCGCGCTCGGCGGCGGCGAGCTCGAGGATCGGCCGCGCGAGCGAGCCCGCAGGCAGGAGGATCGTCGCGCCGTGGCGCAGGTACAAGAGGATCGACACCACGAAGTGGTGCGCCATCGGCAGGAGCCACAGGATGCGGTCGCGCGGGCGGATCGCGAGCCCGCGGTTCGCCGCGTCGAGCCGCGCGAGCACCGCCGCGTGGCCGAGGATCACGCCCTTGCGGCGGCTCGTCGTGCCCGACGTGAAGCGCAGGTACGCGGGGCGCAGCGCCGCGAAGTCGCGCTCGCCGTTCTGATCCACGGCGGGGACGTCCGCGCGCGAGACGAGCTCGAACTCGGCGTCGCCCGGCCGCTCGAGGACGATGGCGTGCAGGAACGCGCGCTCCGCGAACTCGTCGAGCACGGGGCCGGCGTAGTCGTCGGCGATCGGGACGAGACAAGCGTCCGCGGCGAGAATCGCGAGCGCGAGCTCGATGAAGCCCGCGCCCTGGCGCGCGACCAGCCCGCAGCGCTGCGCGTGCCGCACGCCCGCCGCGCGCAGGCGCCCGGCCAACGCGTCGACGCGCGCTACGAGCTCGGCGTATCCGACACTTCGGGGTGTAGAGCCGCTCGCGCCCCCAACCACGAGCGCCGGGTGCTCGGGTGCGCGTGCTGCGTGCGCGCGGATGTGGTCGAGGACGGTCGCGCTCATCGCGCACGCACCTCGGCGGGCGGGATCTCGGCGAGCGGCTTGCCGCGCGCGGCGGCGAGCGCCGCGGCCCGGCCGATCGCCTCGCCCGTGGCCAGCGCGGTGCCGATCACGCGCAGCGCGCCGTGCGCCTCGTGCGTCGCCGAGAGGCAGCGCCCCGCCATGCCGAGCCGCGGGTGCGTCCGCGAGACGAGCGCGCCCAGCGGCACGGAGCACGGCCCGAGCGGCTGCTCGAACACCGGCCGGCGGTGGTCGGCCCACAGCTCGACGGGCCACGTGGACAGCGCGACCTCGTCGTCGCTGCGCCGGCCCGCGAGCACGTCGTCCGCCGTGAGCCGCGCCAGCCCGCGCACGCGGCGCGTCTCGCGGATGCCCAACCGCGCCGGGTGCTCGGCCAGGCGGGCGCTCGCGAAGCCGGGCTTCGCCGCCGCGAGGAAGCGGGCGATGGCCTCGGCGGCCTCGCGCGCGGCGCCCTCGAGCCGCGCGCGGCAGGCCGGGTCGAGCGGCGCCCAGCCTTCCGCGGGGCGCGGCAGGTTCAGGGTTGCGAACACCTCGCCGGGCCGGCCGCTCGCGCGCACCACGACGGCATCCGCACCCGGCGGCAGTGCGCCCGAGCGCACACCGCCCGCGAGCGAGGCACCGAGGCGCAGCCGCGCGAAGCCCGACAGCTCCGACGTGTCGACGCCCTCGAGCCGGAACACATAGGAGGCGCACTGCAGCTCCTCGGGTGCGGCCAGCTCGGTCGCGGCGCCGCCGAGCTCGGCCGCTTCGGCGTCGCCGCTCGCGTCGACCACCACGCCGACCTCCGCGGCGCCGGCGCCTGCCCCGGACGCGAGCCACAGGCGCGACGGCTCGGTCGGATCGCCCGACAGCTCGGCGGCTGCGAGCTCCGTGCCGAGCCGCAGCTCGAGCCCTCGCTCGGACCTACACAAATCGGTGTAAATCGCCGACAGCGCGTCCGGGCGCACCGGCAGGTACCATACGCGACCCGCGCGCTCGGGCGGCGCGGCGTCCGCGGCCTCGCCCGCCCGCGCGGCGACCTCGGCCGCGATCCCGGCGTGCGCGAGCACGGGCTCGCCGTCGTCGGCCGCGAAGTAGAGCCCGCAGATCGTGTGGACGAGGGCGTGCGCGGCGTTCCCGCCCAGCCTCGGACCGCGCTCGAGGAGCAGCGTGCGCGCGCCCGCCCGCGCCGCAGCGACCGCCGCCGCCGCGCCGGCGCTGCCGCCGCCGACCACCGCGACGTCGAAGACCGCGGCGTGCGTCACCCCGGCTCTCCCAACAGGTCCGCGCGCAGGCGCTTCTGGAAGCGCACCAGCTCGAAGCCCGAGAACACGCCGGCCTGGCGCACGTGCGTGGCGTTCAAGCGGCCGTCGCGGACGGAGAAGATCGCGGCGGAGCCTGGCGACGGCGGCACCGACGGCGCATGGAAGCCGTTCGAGATCGGCGCGCCCAGGAACGTCTCCATGCCCGCGAGGAACTCGTCGGTGAAGCCGAAGAAGAACGAGCACAGCTCGCCGCGGAACGCGCGCCGCGCCATCGCCGCATACGCGCGCTGCGGCAGCCAGCGCGCGTAGTCCATCGCGGCGTTGCCCGCTTCGACCATGCCGTCCTTGATGAGCGCGAGCCGCTGCGCCTTCAGCTCGACGAGCAGCGCGTCGAGTTCGGCGCACGTCTCCGGAAACACCTGGAACCACAGCAGCGACACGCGCGTCCCGAACAGGTCGCCGGGCACGCCCTTGTCGCGCAGGTTGGCGGGCAGCGGCACCACGAAGCTGCGTGGGTCGACGCCGCGCAGCTGGAACACCGCGTGGTGCGCCCGCACGCTCGCGGCCAGGTAGAACAGCATGGGCGTGAGGAAGCCGGCGAGCTTGCGCGCGCGCTCGGTGATCGCCGCGGTCTCCGCGCGCGTGAACGTGGTGACCTCGACCTCGAGCCGCTGCGGCGTGCGCGCGAGCGGCCCGGCCAGCGAGCGCGGGGCGCGCGCCGCCGAGGCCTGCATGCGCGCCCGCCAGCGCATGGCCAGATCGCCGCGCGTGCGCGCGTCGGCGCGCGGCGGCCGGGCCGAGCCGGCGGGCAGGTCGGCGGCGCTGCGCACGCCGCGGCCGACCTCGTCGAGCCAGCGCAGGAAGCGCTCGCTGCCCGAGCCGTCGAACAGCGGGTGCAGCCACGTGAACGCGACGTCGGTCGCCGCGCCGCCGTCGTACCGCACGGCGTCGACGCGCAGGAGCTGGCCGCGCCGCGCCTCGTGGATCTCGTTCAGCCGCTCGGCGAAGAGCGGCGGCGGCGCGCCGTCGGGCGCGCGCGGGATGTCGTGCACCGCCACGCGCGGCAGCGCCGCGCCGGCCGCGCGGTCCACGCAATACGCCGGCGGCAGCACCCCCAGCGGCCGGCGGATCGGCGCGCGCAGGATCGGCTGCGCCTCCGCGACCTCGGCCACGAGCTTCGCCAGCGCGTCCGTGTCGAGGCCGGGCCCGAGCCGCAGCACCAGCTGCGCCAGGTGACTCGCGCCGGCCGTGCGCCGCACCTCGGAGTCGAAGGCGCGCAGGAAGCAGTCCGCGCCCGTCAGCGGAATCGGGCTAAGCGTGGGCGATGTGGGCATGGACGCAGGCCGCGAAGCTCTCGGCGCTCGCGAGCGTCTCCTCCGTGAGCAGGCTCTCGTCGACCCAGACGCCGGTACTCTCCTCGATCGCCAGCAAGAGCTGGGTCACGGCGAGCGAGTCCAGGCCCGCATCGATCAGGTTCGACTTCGGCGTGAAGTCGGCGCCGACGGTGAGCAGGTCGTCGCGCAGGATCTCGTACACGCGCTCGGTGAGCGCTTCGCGGGTCCACTCCATCGCGACCGTGTTTCGCATCGACCCTCGCGGGTTGTCAAGGCGCGCGCGCGCGGGCCGGCTGCCCGCGCGCGCGCAATTGAAAGGGTCTTCGCGCTCGATTATGGTGCGGCGCGATGGGGCGTCCACGAATTCGGCGAGTCGCGATCGTGGGCAACGGTCCGGCGGGCTCGGCGCTGGCCGCCTACCTGCGCCGTGCCGGGCTCGGGGTGGCCCTGTTCGCGCGCGGCAAGCGCCCGCCGATCATCGTCGGCGAGTCGCTCGTGCCGGCCATCGTGCCCTTCCTGCGCGACCTCGGCATCGAGGACGAGGTCGCGGCGTACAGCATGTACAAGCCCGGCGCGACCTTCACCTTCCACCCCATGCCGCCCGTGAGCTTCCGCTTCGCCGACCGGCGCGGCGCGCAGACTCCCTACTCCTACAACGTGCCGCGCGACCGGCTCGACGCCTCGCTCGCCGCGGCCGCGGAGCGGGCGGGCGCGCTGCGGATCGACCACTCGGCGGCGCTCTTGCGGGGCGCGCGCGACCGGGTCGAGCTGGCGCCCGAAGCCGCGGCGCTCGCGCGCACCGCGCTCGGCGGCGAGCCGGAGCTCGTGGTCGATGCGACCGGCCGCGCGCGCACGCTCGCGCGCCTGCTCGAGCTGCCCACGCGCGAAGGGCCGCGCAAGGACGCGGCGCTCCACGCGCACTGCACGGGGATTCCCACCGTGCTGCCCGGCAACGTGCACTCCGACAGGCTCGAACGCGGCTGGGCCTGGCGCATCCCGCTGCCCGGGCGCGTCTCGGTGGGGCTGGTGGTGCCGGCCGAGCACGCGGCGCGCTACGGCAACAGCGCGGAAGAGCAGTTCGACACCATTCTGTGTAAGGACGAGTCCGCGCAGCAGTGGGGCGACAAGGCCGAGCGGGTGACGCCCGTCGTCCGCTACACGAACTACCAGCTGCGCGCGACGCGCGGCACGGGCGAGAACTGGGCACTGGTGGGCGACTCGCTCGGCTTCATCGATCCCGTGCTGTCGAGCGGCATGCTGCTGTGCATGGACGGCGCGCGCTCGCTCGCGAAGGCGACCGCCGACGGCTCGCCGCGCGCGTTCCGCCGCTACGAGGCGCGCGCCTTCCGCAACCTGGACGACTGGGCGCGGATCGTCGACGCGTATTACTCCGGCCGGCTGTTCACGCTCTTCAAGGTGGGCGAGTACGTGCGGCACACGTGGCTGGGCCGGATGACCGACTGGCACTTCCGCAAGCACCTGCCGCGCGTCTTCACCGGCGAGGCGACGGACAGCCGCTACAGCATGAGCGTCGTCGACTTCATGCTGAAGTACGGCCTGGCCGGCAACGACCCCGCCGAGTTCGCCGTTCGGTGAGGTTCCGGCGCGAAGCGCGCGCGGACCGCTACGACGCCGTCGTCGTCGGCAGCGGCCTCGGCGGGCTCACCGCGGCGGCGCTCCTCGCGCGCGCGGGCAAGCACGTGCTCGTCGCGGAGCGGCACGATCGGCCGGGCGGCTATGCGCACTCGTTCCGGCGCGGCTCGTACCTGTTCGACTCGGCGGTGCATCTGGTCGGCGGCTGCCAGCCGACGGCGTTCGAGGGCGGCGGGCTGCTGCATCGCGTGCTCTGCGCGGTCGGAGCGCGCGACGAGCTCGAGCTCGCGCCCATCGACCCGCTCTATACCGCGGTGTACCCCGGGCTCGAGCTCGAGGTGCGCACGGGCCTCGAGGAGTTCATCGCGAGCCACGCGCGCGCGTTCCCGGGCGAGCGCAAGGGCCTCGAGGACCTCGTCTCGGAGTGTCTCGCGATCCGCGACGAGGCGCGCCGCGCGACGGAGCTCGACTCTCCGTTCGACGTGATGCGCGCGCCGGGCCACTTCCCGACCTTGCTCCGCTACCGCCGCGCGACCCTCGCGCGCGTGATGGAGGAGCACCTCGACGACCCGCGCGCCAAGGCCGTGTTCGCCACCTTCTGGCCGTACCTGGGCCTGCCGCCGTCCCGCGTGTCGTTCCTCTATTTCGCGACGATGCTGCTCTCGTACGCGGCCGAGGGCGCGTTCTACTGCAAGGGCAGCTTCCAACGGTTGGCGCGCGCTCTCGCGGGCTCGATCGAGCGCGCGGGCGGCGAGGTGCTGTTGCGCAGCCCCGTGCGCCGCATTCTGGTCGAGGGCGGCTGCGCCTCGGGCATCGTGCTCGAGAACGGCCAGCGCATCGCGGCGCCCGTCGTCGTGTCGAACGCGGATCTGCGCCAGACCGTCGAGGAGCTGTGCGGCGAGGCGCGCTTCCCCGCGCGCTGGCGGCGCGCGCTGGCGCGGCTGGAGCCGTCGGTGTCCGCGTTCGTCACGTACGCGGCGACGGACCTCGACCTGCGCCGCATGGGCGCCACGCACGAGACGTTCGTGTACCAGACGTGGGACCACGACGACGCGTACGCGAGCACGCTCGCCGGCCGGCCGGGCTGGTGGAGCGCCACGGTGCCGACGCTCGCCGATCCGAGCCTCGCGCCGCCGGGCGTGAACCTGGTGATCCTGACGGCGCTCGTGCCGTACGCGGCCTCGCGCAACTGGCGCGCGGACAAGGCCGCGCATGTCGACCGCATGCTCGCGGCCGCGGAGTCGCGCTTCCCGGGCCTGCGCCAGCACCTTCGCTTCGTCGAAGGCGGCACACCGCGCACGCTCGAGCGCTATACACGGAACAGTGACGGAGCGATCTACGGTTGGGCGCTCGGTCCCGATCAGATCGGCCCGGGGCGCCCCGCCAACACGACTCCGCTGCCGGGCCTGTATCTCGCGGGTCACTGGGCGCAGCCGGGCGGCGGGGTGTACGGAGTGGTCACTTCCGGCGTGAACGCGGCGCGCGCCATCTTGGGCGCGCACTCGGACCGCGCGTTCTGGCGGGGGCTCGAGCGATGACCTGGTTCGACGGCGCTCGCTTCGGGATGTTCGTCCATTGGGGCCACTCTTCGCAGCAGGGCGTCGAGCTCTCGTGGCCGCTCGTCGGCGGCGTCGCCGCCCTGCCCGGCTCGGCCGACGTCCCTGCCGAGGCGTACCACGCGACCGCGAAGAGCTTCGCGCCGAAGCCCGGAGCGCCGCGCGACTGGCTCGCACGCGCCGCCCGCTCGGGCATGCGCTACGCCGTGCTCACGGCGAAGCACCACGACGGCTTCGCGCTGTGGCCCACGCGCGCGCCCGGCGGCTTCTCGGTCCGTGACTCGGCGTACCGCGGCGATCTCGTGCGCGAGTTCGTCGACGCCGCGCGGGCGGAGGGGCTGCGCGTCGGCCTCTACTTCTCGCTGTGCGACTGGCACCACCCCGACTACCCGCCGTTCCGCGACGAGCACCGTCCGTACCGCTTCGGGCGCGTGCCGCAGCCGAGCCCCGAGCAGTGGGCGCGCTTCCTCGAGTTCCAGTTCGCGCAGCTGCGCGAGCTGCTCACCGGCTACGGGCGCATCGATCTGTTGTGGTTCGATGGCGGCTGGGAGCGCACGCCCGAGCAGTGGCGCGCCCAGGAGCTCGCCGCGCTCGCGCGCGAGCTCCAGCCCGAGATCCTCTTGAACGACCGCCTCCCCGGCGAGGGCGACTTCGACACGCCCGAGCAGTTCATCCCGCCGAAGCCGCCGGCACGCCGCTGGGAGACGTGCATGACCATGAACGAGAGCTGGGGCTGGGCGCCCGGCGACGCCCACTACAAGTCGGAGCGCGCGCTCGTGCACGGCTTGTGCGAGGTCGCGAGCCGCGGCGGGAACCTGCTCTTGAACGTGAGCCCGCGCGCGGACGGCTCGCTGCCCGGCGAGCAGACGGCGCGGCTCGACGCGCTGGCGCGCTGGATGGCCGTGCACGCGGCCGCGATCCACGACACGCAGCCCGGGCTCGAGCCCTGGCAGTTCTACGGGCCGACCACGCGGCGCGGCGACCGCGTGTACCTGCACCTGCTGTCGCGCCCGTACGAGACGGTGACCGTCCGCGGCGTGCCGATCCGCCGCGTGCGCGGCGCGCGTGCGCTGGCCGGCGGGCGGACGCTCGAGTTCGAGAAGCGCTGCTCGGTGCTCGACCGCATGTTCAACGCCGACCCGCTGGGCGAGATCGCGATCCGCGTGCCCGAGGAAGTGATCGATCCGGTCGCCACGGTGCTCGAGCTCGAGATCGCCGGGCTCGCCTAGCGCGCCAGCTTCTCGCCCGGGTCCACCGCGAGCCAGCACAGCCCGGCCGCGACGTAGAGCGCCGCCATGCTGAACAGCGGCGCCGTCCACGAGCCCAGGTGCTCCACGCACAGCCCGAACACCACGGGAGACAGCGCGCCGCCGAGATTCCCGAACATGTTCATCGTGCCACTCACCATGGCCGAGTGAGTCCCACCGATCTCGACGCACACGGCCCACGCGGGTGCGATGCCCGCGCCGGCGCACGCCGCGGCGCATGCGAGCAAGAGCGCCGACGACTGCGCGTCGTCGACGAGCGCGCCACCGACGGCCGCGAGCGCGGCGAGCGGCAGCCCCACGATGCCGGGCAGCCCCGCGCCCAGCCGCGGGCCGAGCCGCACACGGAGCCGGTCCGCCGCGAAGCCGCCCGCGAGCACGCCGACCGCGATGCCGAAGAGCGGCAGCGCCGCGAGCCAGCCGACCTGGTGCAGGTCGAAGCCGCGGGCCCGCAGCAAGTACGTCGGCAGCCAGGTGAGGTAGAAGTACCAGCCGTAGATCGCGCCGAAGTACATGGCGCACAGCGCGACGAGGGAGCGGTTGCGCAGCAGCCTGCGCCAGGGCACGGGCCCATGCGCGCCGGTCTGCGCGCCGCCGTCGCAGATCAGCGCGAGCTCGGCCGGGTTCACGCCCGCGTGCTCGCGCGGGTCGTCGCGGAACCAGCCCCAGAAGGCGGCGGACCACACCAGTCCGACCGCGCCGAACGCCGCGAACGACAGCCGCCAGCCGATGCGCCCGAGCAGCGCCACGACGAGCGGCTGCGTGAGCGCGCCGCCGAGCGCCGCGGCAGCGAGCAGCACGCCGAACAGCCGGCCGTGGAAGCGCGGCGGCGTCCAGCGGCTGTAGATGCGCGCGCTCGATGGGAACGCGCCGGCTTCGCCCACGCCGAACAGGAAGCGCACCGCGGCGAGCGAAGCGAAGCCGTTCGCGAGGCTGGTCGCCGCGGTGAACGCGGACCACCACACCACGATGCGCGACAGCGCGACGCGCGCGCCGAAGCGGTCGGCCAGCCAGCCGCTCGGGCCTTCGAAGAGCGCGTACGCGAGCGTGAACGCGCTGAACACGATGCTCATCTGCGCGACGGACAAGCCGAGGTCCGCCTGGATCGAGGGAGCCGCCGTCGAGATGCACACGCGGTCGAGGTACGCGATCGAGATCATCACGAGCGTGAAGCCAACCGCGCCGTAGCGCGCGCGGGTCGGGCGCGCGTCCGCGCGCTCTGACGCGGCGATCACGTCAGCCGGCCAGCTCGCTGATCCGCTTCGCGAGCGCGACGTCCTTCGCCGTGACGCCGCCCGAGTCGTGCGTGACGAGATCGATCGCGACGCGGTTCCACGCGTTCGACCAATCGGGGTGATGGTTCGCGGTCTCGGCGGCGAGCGCGACGCGCGTCATGAAGCCGAAGGCGGCGCTGAAGTCGGCGAAGCGGAACTCGCGGTGCAGTCTGCCCTCGCGCAACGCCCAGCCGGGCAGCGCCAATAGCGCGCTCTCGAGCTCGCTCGCAGCGAGCAACGCCTGTCGGGCCACTTGCGCGAGGCTCCCATTTCCCCGCCGCGGACGTCAATCCGCGCGCGAAAGTTCGCTAGCGTACGGCGATGGACGAATCCCGCTCGACCGCGAAGACCGCACGCCCCCGCACGCTCTGGCTCACCGCCGCGCTCGGCCTCGCGGCCGCAGGCTGGGCCGCGTTCCAGTGGCTCGAGCTCGTGCGCATGCGCCACGGCGAGTCGATCGTGTGCGGGCCGGGCGGCGGCCACTGCGCCGAGCTCTGGGACTCGCCCTTCGCCAGCGCCGTGCACGCGCACAGCGGCCTGCCCGTCGCGGGCTGGGGCGTGGTGTGGGGCATCGCGGCGTTCGTGCTGCCGCTCGTCGCGGCCATCCGCGTGGGCCGCCGGCGCATCGCGGCGACGTGGGTCGCCGGCACGCTGCTCGTCGCGTTCGCCGGCGCGCTCGGCACGCTCGGGCTGTTGGCCGCCCAGTTCGCGTTCGGGCAATACTGCCTCACCTGCCTGGGCACGTACGCGGTCGCGCTCGCGTACGCAGGGGTGGCGATCTTCGGGCTCGGCTTCGCCGAGGGCGCGGACCTCGGGCGCGGGGCGGCGCTCGCGTTCGGCATCGCCGCGCTGTCGTACGCTGCTCTGTTCGTGCCCGGGCAGCGCACGCCGCACAACGTCGTCTCCGAAGGCGCGAAGGCGGTCGAGTCACTGCCGCAGCCGGTGCTCGGCACCGACGACGAGCGCGAGATCGCGCGCTTCATCCAGAGCCTCACGCCCGAAGTGCAGCAGCTCCTCTCCGACACGCTCGCGGCGTACTCGGCCGCGCCGGTGTGGACGCCGCCGGAGCCGCGCGTGGTGATCGGAGCGGCCGACGCGCGCCTCGCCTTCACCGAGTTCACCGACACGCTGTGCAGTCACTGCGCGCAGATGTACGAGGTGCTCGTGCAGCTGCGCCAGCGGTTCGGCCCGAACGCGTTCTCGCTCGCGCCCCACCAATACCCCCTCGACCCGCTGTGCAACCCCAACGTGCACGTGCCGCAGAGCCAGCCGATCCGCTGCCTCGCCGCGAAGGTGCAGATCTGCACCGAGGGCAAGCCCGGCGACTTCGAGTTCGTGGGCGAGCTGTTCCGCAACCAGGCGAAGCTCGACGACGAGCTCTTGTGGAAACTGGCCGAGCCGATGGGCGGCAAGGCCGAGCTCGAGAAGTGCGCCAACTCGCCCGAGACCGCCAAGAAGCTGGCGGACGACATGGCGTGGGCGACCGCGCACGGCATCAAGGGGACGCCGCTCCTGTTGGTCGACGGCCGCGAGGCGATCGCGTTCCCGCCGCTCATCTACGTGCTCGCGCTGTCGCGCGGCGCGGTGACGAGCCCCGCCTACGCGAGCCTGCCCTCGCCGCAGCCCTTGCCCTGGCAGAAGTAGCTAGCGGCGCGGCGGCGCAGGCGTCGGCGCGCGCTCCTCGAGCACGTTCTCGAGCCGGTGGCGGATCGCGCCCTTCCACTCGGGGTGCGTGAGGATCCAGAAGCGGTTCTCGCGGATCGCCGCCAGCACCAGGTCGCCCACCTTGCGCGGCGCCAGGCCGCTCGCGAGCAGGTGCTCCACTTGCTTGCGGCGGATCTCGGAGTCGGGCGTGGTCCGCACCTCTGGCCGGCTGTGGCGCACGGCCTCGGGCTGGTTGCGCTCGGACGAGCGCAGGATCTCGGTGTTGATCCAGCCGGGGCACAACACCGAAACGTGTACGTCTCGCCCGACCGCGGCGAGCTCGTTGTAGAGCGCCTCCGAGAGCGCCACCACGGCGTGCTTCGTGACTCCATACAGCGCGTTTCCCGCGCCGCTGATGAGCCCGGCCATCGACGCCGTGTTCACGATGTGGCCTGCGCCCTCTTCGAGCAGGATCGGCGTGAAGGTGCGCACGCCGTGCACGACGCCCATCAGGTTCACGCCGACGATCCACTCCCAGTCGTGCAGCGTGCTCTCCCACGTGGGCACGCCGCCGTGCGCGACGCCCGCGTTGTTGCACACGACGTGCACCGCGCCGAAGCGGTCGAGCGCGCGCTGCGCGAGCGCGTCGACGTCGGACTGGCGGGCGACGTCGCAGCGCATGGGGACGACCTCGACGCCGTCCTTCTCGAGCGCGCGCGCGGTCTCGGTGACGCGGGCCTCGTCCACGTCGGCGAGGACCAGGCGCATGCCCGCTGCGCCGAAGGCTTCCGCCATGCCCCGGCCGATGCCGCTCGCTCCGCCCGTGATGACCGCCACGCGTCCGGCCACGTCCTGCATCGCGCTCTCCTTCGGCTCTCCCGGTTCTTCGCCGCGATTATCGCACGCGGTAGAATCGCGACATGGCGGTGGTGAAGGCGTTCGCCTGGTCCGCAGTGGCCGTGGCGGGCGCCACGGCGCTCGGCACCATCGCGCTGTCGCGCGGCGAGGCGCTGTCGAGCACCTGGTTCCTGGTCGCCGCGCTGTGCACCTACGCCGTCGGCTACCGCTTCTACTCGGCGTTCCTCGCGGCGCGCGCGCTCCAGCTCGACGACGCGCGTGCCACGCCGGCGCTCCGGCGCGCCGACGGCAAGGACTTCGTGCCCACGAACCGCTGGGTCGCGTTCGGGCACCACTTCGCGGCGATCGCGGGGCCGGGGCCGCTCGTGGGCCCGATCCTCGCCGCGCAGTTCGGCTACCTGCCCGGCGTCCTGTACATCCTGGTCGGCGTCGTGCTCGGCGGCGCGGTGCAGGACTTCACGATCCTCGTCGCGTCGCTGCGCCGCGACGGCAAGAGCCTGGGCCAGATGGTCCGCGAAGAGATCGGCCCCGTGGGCGGCGCGGCCGCGCTCGCGGGCGTGCTCGCGATCATGGTGATCCTGATCGGGGTGCTCGGCCTCGTGGTCGTGAACGCCATGTTCGGCAGCCCGTGGGCGACGTCCACGGTCGCGGCGACCATTCCCATCGCGCTCGCCATGGGCCTGTACATGGTGCACGTACGACCAGGCCGGGTGCTCGAGGCGTCACTGATTGGTGTAGGACTCGTGCTGCTCGCCGTCGTGGCCGGGCGCTGGGTCGATCAAGGCGCGCTGCGCGGCGTCTTCGACCTGGACAAGCGCCAGCTCGCGCTCGCCATCATCGCGTATGGGTTCGTGGCGAGCGTGCTGCCGGTGTGGCTCCTGCTCGCGCCGCGCGACTACCTGTCCGCGTTCGTGAAGATCGGCACCGTAGCGCTGCTCGCCGCGGGCCTGTTGTGGGTGCGGCCCGAAGTCCACCTGCCCGCGCTGACGCGCTTCGTGGACGGCACCGGTCCCGTGTTCGCCGGCAAGGTGTTCCCGTTCTGCTTCATCACGATCGCGTGCGGCGCGATGTCGGGCTTCCATGCGCTCATCTCGAGCGGCACCACGCCGAAGCTGCTCGAGCGCGAGACCGACGCACGCTTCATCGGCTACGGCGCGATGCTCGTGGAGAGCTTCGTGGCGATCATGGCCCTGCTCTCGGCCGCGGTGATGGAGCCCGGCGTGTACTTCGCCATGAACGCGCCTGCGGCGCTGATCGGGACCGACCCCGGTCACGCGGCACAGGTGATCTCGGGCTGGGGCTTCGCGCTCGACCCCGCTGCGTTCGCGGCGCTCACGAAGTCGGTGGGCGAGGAGACGCTGCTCTCGCGCACGGGCGGCGCGCCGAGCCTCGCCGTGGGCATGGCCGAGATCTTCTCGCGCGCGCTCGGCGGCGAGGCGCTGCGCGCGCTCTGGTACCACTTCGCGATCATGTTCGAGGCGCTGTTCATCCTGACGACGCTCGACGCCGGCACGCGCGTGGGCCGCTTCATGATCCAGGACCTGCTCGGGAACTTCTGGGAGCCGCTCGGCCGGACCACGTCGCTGCCTGCGAACCTCGTGGCGTCGGGCGCCATCGTCGCGGGCTGGGGCTACTTCCTGTACCAGGGCGTGATCGATCCGCTCGGCGGCATCAACTCGCTGTGGCCGCTGTTCGGCATCGCGAACCAGCTGCTGGCGGCCACCGCGCTGGCGCTCGCGACGACCCTGTTCGTGAAGTCGGAGCGGCCGCGCTTCGCGCTGCTGACGGCTGCGCCCTTGACCTGGCTGCTCTCGGTCACGATGACGGCCGGCTGGCAGAAGATCTTCCACGCCGACCGGCGCATCGGCTTCCTCGCCCAGGCCGAGTATCTCAGTCAGCAGATCATGCAGGGCACAGTCACTTCGGAGAAGCTCCGCGAGACACATACGCTCATCTTCAACAACCGACTCGACGCGGCGGTGACCGCGCTCTTCATGTTCCTCGTCGCCGTGGTCGTGCTCGACGCCGCGCGCGTGTGGTGGCGCGCGCTGCGCGGGGCCGAAGGCGTGCCGGGCGTGGCGGAGACCTCGTGAGGGCCTTCTTCGCGGCGCTGGCGGCGCTCGCGCGCGGCTTCGTGGGGCTGCCGGCCGAACCGCCCGCGTGCCCGCACGGCGCGCGCGCGGCGCTCGAAGGCGCCGCCGCGCGCCGCGGGCGTTGCTGCTAGCCTGGACTTAGTGGCCCGGCGGCTGCGGCCGCTGCGGGTGGCCTCCGCCGTGCTGGCCGTTGCCTCCGCCGCCGCCGTTGTGGTGCGGCGGCTCGGCGGCGCGCGGCACGGCCGGGGCCGGGCGCGGCTCCGAGTTGCCGTGCCCGCGGAACACGCGGTTCGCGGGCTCGCCGGGTAGCTCGCGCGGCGCGGCCGGCCCGCGCTCGCGCGCCGCGCGCGGCGTCGAGCGATCCGGCGCCTCGGGCCGCGCCTGCGAGGCCGGGTGCGGCGGCGGCTCTTGAGCGCTGGCGTTCTCGCGGTAGCGCGGCGGCTGCGGCGGCGACTCGCGCTCCGCCGAGCCGCGGCCGAACGGCGGCCGGTTGGCCAACGTCTCCGAGGCGCGCTTGCGGTCGGGCGCGTTGACGCGCACCTGCGACTGCTGCATGGGCGTGCGCGCGTTCTGCGCCGGAAGGTTCGGCGCGTTCCTCGTCGGGCTCTTCACGAGCTCCTCGCGCGCGGGCGGCGCGCTGCGCCCGAAGCCGAGGTCCGGCGACTTGTGCGGCTCGCGCGTCGCCACGACGGTGCGCTCGAACGCGCTGCGCGACGGCCGCAGCGCGCTCTTGTCGTTTCGCGGCACGAGGCTCGCCGCGGTCGGCTTCTCCTCGAGGCTCCCGCGCACGGGCTGGAACTTGGCGAAGGCCTTCTCGTCGAAGTGCTGGGCGCGCACGACGCCGTGCCCGAACTCGCCGCGCGGCACGCCGACCACCGCGCCCGGATGCCCGGCGTTGGCCCAGGTGTGCACCTCGTTCACGTTCACGATCGTCGTCCTGTTGATCACGACGTTGTTCACGACGCGCGGCCCGCCCCAGCCGATCCAGTGCGGGCTGCCGCGGAAGCCCGCCCCGCCCCACCACGGCACGCACGGTTCACCCCAGCCCAGCGCCACCCAGCCGGTGTTCGCGTGGCCGAAGCTGATGCCCACCGAGAACGAGGGCCCGTTGAAGAACGCCACCAGCGCGGGCGCGTAGTACGGGCGCGCGACGAGCGGGCCCGGCGCCCAGCCCCAATAGCCGCCCACGAAGACCCAGCGGCCGTAGTGGAACGGCGCCCAGCCCCACGGCGCGGTGTCGACCCAGGTCCAGCCGTAGTACGGGTCGTAGACCCACGAGCCGGTCGTGTACGGCGCCCAGCCCGGCGCCACGCGCGGCACCCACACCGAGCCATACGTGGGCACGACGCGCCAATCGCCGTTGTGGTCGAGATCGTCCACGCCATACTCGCCGTAGGGCACGTAGCGCGCGCTCACGGCGTCGATGAGCTGATCCGTGCGCGAGTAGTTCCAGCGGTCCCAGTCGTCGAGCTCGGGCGCGGCGTAGGTCTCGAGCGTGGCGGGATCGCCCGCCACCACGACCTGCTCGCTCGGCGCGACCGGCGCCGACTGCCCGTTCGCGGGCGTGACCGTCGCCTGGCCGCTGCGCCGGCTCGTGAAGCTCGTGTTCTCGTCGGTGACCTCGATGCGGTAATAGCCCGGGTGCTCGACGGTGAATGCGGCCTGCGGCGTGTCGACCTCGACGGTCGTGCCCGCCTTCAGGCTGCGCAGGTCGAGCGAAGCGTGGCCCGACACGATCCGGAACTGCAGGAAGTCGGGCTCCAGGTTCGAGAGGCCGAGCTGGGTGTCCTCGCCGGCGCGCACGAAGGCGCGCGGGCCGATCTGGACTTCCAGGTTCGCGCGGTCGCCGGTGTAGAGCTGGTCGTTCGGCCCGAGCGGCATGTTCACCTGCGCGGGCGTCCAGTCCTCGGCGCCCGTGCGCCAGAACGAGACCTCGCCGTCGGTGAAGCTGAGGCGCGGCGGCGTGTGGTCCTCCCCCGCGTCGGCGGCCGACGCGCCCTGCGGGGGCGCGCCCTGCGGCGGCCCCGCCTGGCCCGGGCCCGGCATCGGCGCTTGGCTCGGCGCGGGCGCGTTGGTGCCCGGCGGCGGCTCGGGCGGCGCTCCCGGCGGAGGCGGCGGCGGATCGGCCTTCGCCGCGAGCGCCCCCGCGAGCGCGAGCACGAGGAGAAACGAGCGAGCTCGGACCATCGACATAGAACCCTCCCGGCTCTTCATCACGCGTGTATCGGCGCGCGGAGAGTCAGTGCTGCTGCTGGGGATCGTTGCCGTCCGGCACTCCGCCTTCCACCCCATAGCCCAGGGCGCGGCCGAACACCTCGAAGGGGGCGACGATCAGGTAGTACGAGCCGTAATGCAGGAGCAAGCCCGCGGCGTAGAACGGCGCGTAGGCGATGCGCAGCGCCATCGGCAACGGAGGCGGAGGCGGCGGTCCGACGTAGACGGGTCCGGCGGGCATGACCATGGCCGGCGCGCTCCCAGGCGGCGGCGGCGGCGAGCCCGCCGGCGGTGGCGGAGGAGGCGGCGATCCGTGCGGCGGCGGCGGAGGCGGTGGGGAGGTCGCCGCTGCGGCCGGCAGCCCGGCGCCCAGCGCCAGGACCGCGGTCGCCAGCGCGCAGGCGCGGCGACAAGCGGTCGAAATGTCCAGAGATTTCCAGGTCTTTCGCAGCGTCACAGCCGCTCCCATCCACCGGTGGAACCGGCGTGCGGTTCCCATGTTGCGCCCAAGCTCAACGGGAGAGGATGGGTCTGCCGCCCGGTCCCCGTCCTGCGCGCGCCGCGCCGGCTGGACAGACCGGCGCCCGACCGCGGCGGACTTGCACGCGGGCTCGAAAACTACCGATTTGAGAGACGTGTGTTAAATCCCACTGGCCCGAAGTGACTCACTGATTTCTTGGAGTGACTCACTTTTCTTTCGCAGAAGCTTGTATACTCGGCGCAGGGGGAAGGGACAGTGAGAGCAATCTCGCTCAGCGTCTCCGTGTTTCAACCGGACGCCGCGTCGACGGTGAACGCCGTCCTCGCGGCGGAGCGCGCCGGGATCGAAGCCGTCTGGTTGCCCGCCGTGCCGATGTCGTTCGATCCGCTCACCCTGCTCGGGCACTTGACCGCGATCACGAGCCGGGTGGTCCTCGGCACGGGCATCGTGCCCACGTATCCGCGCCACCCCGCCACACTCGTCGCGCAGGTGCTCGCGCTCGCGCCGTTCGCGCGCGACCGGCTGCGGGTCGGCCTCGGCACGAGCCACCCGTTCATCGTGGCCGGAATGCTCGGCCTCGATTTCTCTCCGCCGATCGCGCACATGCGCGAGTACGTCGCGGTCGCGCGCGAGCTGCTCGAGTCCGGCAAGAGCCGCTTCTCGGGCCGCTTCTTCCGCGTGAACGCGGAGCTCGCCGGCGCGCCGCTTCGCGTGCCGCTGCCGATCTCCGCGCTGCGGCCGCGCATGTTCCGGCTGGCGGGTGAGATCGCCGACGGCGCGCTCTCGGCGTGGTGCCCCGTCCCCTACCTGCTGGGCACCGCGCTGCCCGAGCTCGAGCGCGGTGCTCGAGCGTCGGGCCGGCCTCGCCCGCCGCTCGTCGCCAACGTGCCCGTCGTGTGGAGCACCGATGGCGCGGCCGTCCGCGCCGCCGCGCGCGCGGCGCTCGGCATGTACCTCGTCGCGCCGGCCTACGCGGAGATGTTCCGCGCCGCGGGCTTCGCGATCCCGGACGACCGCGTGCCGCCCGACCCGCTGATCGACGCGCTCTTCGTGTGGGGCACGCCGCAGGAGATCGCCGACCGCTTGCGCGAGATCCGCCGCGCAGGGATCGACGAGCTCATGGTCACGCTCCACCCCGCCGCCGATCCAGCCAAGGAGATGGGCGACGCCTTCCAGCTACTCGGCCAGCTGTCCGTCGAGTTCCGAGCCCAGTCCGCGCGCCCGCCGCGCGAGCGAAAGGAGATCCGGCCTTGAAGTTCGGCGCGATGATCCAGCCCCGCATCGACGACTTGGACCTGCCTCGCGACATCGAGCGCATGGGCTACGACTCGCTGTGGGTGCCCGACTCGCACATGATCGCATCGGATTGCTACGCGGTGATGGCGCTCGCGGCCGTCAACACGTCGCGCATCCGCATCGGCACCGGCGTGTCGATCGCGAGCACCCGCATTGCGCCCGTGACCGCGGCCGCGATCGCCAGCGTCAACCGGCTCGCGCCGGGTCGCGTCTTCCTCGGCCTGGGCACGGGCCATACCGCGCTCCGCACGATGGGCTTCGACCCGGTGCCGCCGAAGGAGTTTCGGGACTACGTGCGAGTCACCTGTGAGCTCTTGCGCACGGGCAAGGCCGAGTTCCACTGGCGCGGCAAGACGCGCCGGATCGAATTCATGTTCAAGCGGCTCGGCGTGATCGACATCGAGCACCGCATCCCGGTGTACGTCGCCGCGAACGGGCCGAAGGCGCTCGAGATCGCGGGCGAGTACGGCGACGGGCGCGTGTCTGCCGACAACGAGAGGCCCGAGCAGCTCGCGCCGAGCCTCGGCGCGATCCAGGCCGCCGCGCGTGCGGCAGGCCGCGAGCTGCCGCGCGACTTCCACACCGCGACGCTCGCGTTCGTGTGCGTGATGCGGCCCGGCGAGACGCTGCGCTCGGAGCGGGTCGTCGACCAGGTCGCGCCGATGTCGGTCGCGTACCTCCGCTACTGGTACGAGTGGTGCAAGAAGAGCGGCAGCGACGCGCTCATCCCCGAGGAGATCCGCGCCGAGTACAAGGAGTTCGTCGAGCACGTCGGCAAGATGCAGACGCCCGCCGACCACCGGTACGTCGAGCTGCACGACGGCCACTGCACGTATCCGATCGCGTCGGAGCGGCGGTTCGTGACGCCGAACGTGATCCGCGCCGCGCGGGGCTTCGTGGGCGAGCCCGACGAGATCATCCACATGCTGCGCGAGCGCGAGCGCGCGGGGCTGCGCGAGATCGCGTTCCTGCCGCCCATCGACTCGGCGCGCGAGATCTTCCGCGACTTCGCCGAACAGGTCATCGCGCGCTACTAGAATGGCGACGACCGCGGCCGCCGCCGTCATCTCGCTCCTCGAATCGCTCGGCGTGCGGCGCGCGTACGGACTGACGGGCGGGCCGATCGCGCCGTTCTGCGACCTGCTCGGCCGTTCGCGCATCGAGTCACTGCACTGCAGGCACGAGTCGGGTGCCGCCTTCGCGGCGCTCGAGGACTCACTCGCGAGCGGCGCACCGACGGCGGTCTTCGTGACCACGGGCCCCGGAGTCACCAACGCGCTCACGGGGATGTGCGCCGCGCGCTGGGAGGGCGGGCGCGTGCTGTTGATCTCGGCGTCGACCTCGCCGCGCGAGGTCGGCCGCCGCGCGTTCCAGGAGACGAGCGAGGCGACCTTGCCCAGCGAAGGCCTCTTCCGCGCGGGCGCGATCTTCGACGATGCCTGGCGCATCGCCGACCCGCGCGAGCTGCCGGCGGTCGCGCGCGCGCTCGCGCAGGGCCTGCGCCGCCCGCAGGGCTGGGTCGGTCACCTGTCGCTGCCGATCGTCGTGCAGACGGCGCCGTGCGAGCGGCTCGAAGCGAAGCTCTGCGAGCCGCTCGAGACGCCGCTCGACCGCGCCGCGGAGACGTGCGCCGAGCTCCTGCGCGGGCGCGACTTCGCGATCTGGGCGGGCTTCGGCGCGCGCGCCGCCGCGGGCGAGATCGTCGCGCTCGCCGAGCGCACGGGCGCGGCGGTCATGTGCTCGCCGCGCGGCAAGGGCATCTTCCCCGAGGACCACCCGCAGTTCGTCGGAGTGACCGGCTTCGGCAGTCACTCGGGCGTGAAGGAATACGTGTCGAGCGCCCACCCCGAGCGCATCCTCGTGCTCGGCTCGCGGCTCGGCGAGTTCACGTCGTTCTGGGACCCGGATCTCGTGCCGCGCGGCGGCTTCGTGCACGTCGACCTCGACCCGAACGTGCCCGACGCCGCCTTCCCCGGCTCGACCGCGCTCGCGGTGCGCGCGGAGATCGGCGCCTTCCTGCGCGCGCTGCTCGGCCGGCTCGACACGCGCGCGGTGCCGCGCCCGTTGCGTTCCGCGGAGCCCCCGAAGCTCGCCGCACGCGCCGACGGCCCCGTCCGGCCGGTGGCGCTGCTCGACGCGATCCAGCGCTGCATCGTCGAGCGGACGGACGCGATCGTGTTCACCGAAGCGGGCAATGCGTTCGCCTGGGGCAGCCACGGGCTGCGCTTCCGGAGGCCGCGCTACCGGACGAGCACGGGCTGGGGCTCGATGGGCCACGCGACGTGCGGCGTGATCGGCGCAGCTAAGGGCCGCAGCGGCCCGGCCGTCGCGCTGGTCGGCGACGGCGCGATGCTGATGCAGACCGAGGTCTCGACCGCGGTGCAGTACGGCATCCCCGCCGCGTGGATCGTCATGAACG
>Ga0335077_10001144_pt1 | contig 31026 bp, 27 predicted proteins | sample Lox_Sample_31_FD_207151 | JGI IMG/M metagenome (GOLD analysis project Ga0335077, IMG submission 207151) | Soil microbial communities from Loxahatchee National Wildlife Refuge, Florida, United States - Lox_Sample_3.1 | ecosystem: Environmental > Terrestrial > Soil > Wetlands | place: USA... | reverse complement strand
GCAGCGAGGGCCTTCAGTTCCAGACTAGTCAACGGCACAACGTCATCGTAGTAACCTGGGATCAGCACGCGTCCGTTCGCATCCTTCATGGAAGCCAGCAAGCGGGATAACTCCATCGCCGGGTTCGGCGCCCAGTTGCCGTAATGTCCGCTATGCAGCGAGCGCACCGCGCCGTAGACCGTAACGTCGAGGCCGATATCTCCGCGATTTCCGAAGAACACGAGGGGGCGCCCCGACTGATGGACAGGGCCGTCCGCGGTGATCAGCAAATCACCGCCAAGAAGGTTCTTGTGCAGTTCCAAAGCCTGCTGCAAATGAGTGGAGCCTGCTTCTTCTTCTCCTTCAAAGATCACTTTCAAGTTCACCGCAAGCGGAACCTGCTGCGCGTTCAGGGCATCGAGGGCGGAAAGCAGCGCAACAATCGGGGATTTGTCGTCGGAGGAGGATCGCGCGTAGATGCGCCAGTCGTCGCTGTAAAGCGGACCCGAGTTCTGTCCCGGCTCGGGAAATGGGATCTTTTCACCTCCCGCTTCGATGGCTCCTGTCCTGAGCACGGGCGTAAATGGCGTGCCACCCGTCCATGCCGAGGGATCCACAGGCTGGCCATCATAATGCGCGTAGAAAATTACGGTATGCGCGGCACCGGGAGTTTCGAGCTTCCCGAAGACGACTGGCCCGCGGCCCTCGATGGTGAACAAGTGAGTTTCGATCCCGCGAGCTTCCAGCATGCCCACAAGGCGCGCTGCATTCTTCTGGATGTTCACGGTATCGCTTGCAACGTTGGGGAAGGAGAGGAATTCCCGCAATTCACGGACGATGCGGTCTTCATTGGCGACGCGATAGTCCCGCACCTCCTGGACGATCTGCGCGGGCGGTATGAGCTTAGCCCTTTCGTCAACGCGTCCCGCAGCTGAAATTTGTGCCACAGCCGAGCATGGAAAAAGCAGCCCAATCAAACTGATCACAATTTTCCCCAAAGTTTTACTCCTCCGATTCACAGTGGCCGCTCGCTAACTGAGTCAGAACTATTGACGCTCAGAACTCAGGCCTGTGGCGACTTTTCTGGAGCAAAGCCGACAAGTTCAGCTAGCTTTTCTTCTGCCGCGCTCGTATGGATAGCTTCTTGCGCGAGGTCCGCGCCTTCCCGGAAACCGTGCGCGACTCCTGCTGCGACGAGGGCAGCCGCCGCGTTGATCAAGACGATATCGCGCGCCGGGCTGCTTTCTCCTGCCAGGATTGCACGGATCATCTTTGCATTCTCGGCAGGCGTCCCTCCCTGAATCGCTTCGAGAGGAGCAGGCTCAAGTCCAAAGTCTTCCGGATTCACTTCATAGCGACGAATTCTGCTCTCTCTCACCTCGGCGACGAGAGTGGGGCCCGCAAGCGATATCTCATCGAGCTTTCCGAATCCGTGCACAACAAAGGCACACTCCGCTCCCAATTTGGCCAAAGTCTCGGCGACCAAATCCACAACGTCCGCGGAGAATACCCCGAGGACCTGGGCGCGCGCACCCGCCGGATTGGTCAGCGGTCCGAGCAGATTGAAGACCGTTCGGGCGCCGATCTGTTTCCGTGCAGGCATCACGTGCCGCATCGCCGTGTGGGCCGCCTGGGCAAAAAGAAATCCGATGCCGATCTCGCGGATTGCTCTTCCAGTGTCCGCGAACGGCAAGTCGATCCGCACGCCCAGTGCCTCCAGTACGTCGGCCGACCCGCTCTTCGAGCTGGCGGCGCGGTTGCCATGCTTGGCCACGCGCGCTCCCCCAGCCGCCGCGACAATCGCCGCCGTTGTCGAAATATTGAAGGTGCCCGAATCGTCTCCGCCCGTTCCGCAGGTATCCACCATCCTTTCAGGCAACGGCTCCCCAGGCCTAAAGACCTGCGCCGCATGGCGCCGCATCGCCCGCGCAAAGCCGGCGAGCTCTTCCGCCCGGTATGGCCGTGAATTCAGCGCTGTAAGCAACTCGACAATCTGAGGCGTTGCGGCACGCCCGCCCAGCAGCTCTTCCATCAATTCTTCCGCGTCGGCTGCGCGAAGAATCCTTCCTTCAATAGCATCTTCAATCAGCTGGTGAGCCACGGGGTCGCGTTCTTGCTCCTGTAAAGGGTTCCAAGTAAACTTCTATGTTTTGCGAACGAGCAAATTCTAGCACTGAGCACTGTCTCGCAGTGCTTGGACACGGGAAACAGGATGAAGATTCACGAGTATCAAGCCAAGGCAATCCTCAGCCGCTATGGCGTCACCACTCCCCGAGGCGAAGTGGCTTTCACCAAGGAAGAAGCGCGCGAGGCCGCCCAGCGGCTGCGCTCCAATATTGTGGTCGTCAAGGCGCAAATTCACGCCGGGGGACGAGGCAAGGGCGGCGGAGTGAAGCTGGCTCATTCCCCGGACGAAGCCGCCGAGATTGCCAGCCGAATTCTGGGAATGACGCTCATCACGCATCAGACCGGCCCGCACGGGCGCGTGGTCAAGCGTCTCTTGATCGAAGAGGGCCTGGACATCAAGCGCGAGCTTTACCTCGGCCTACTCATTGACCGTTCCGTGGGCAAACCCGTGTTCATGGCCAGCGCGGCAGGAGGCATGGAAATCGAGGAAGTGGCGAAAGACAATCCGGCAGCCATTCTTCGCGAAACCATTCACCCGGCCGTAGGCCTGCAACCCTACCAGGCGCGCAAGATCGCGTTTGGCCTTGGTCTCCCTTCCGAATCGCTTACCAGCGCGGTTCCCTTTCTGCAAGCCCTCTATCGCGCCTTCGTGGATACGGACGCCTCGCTGCTGGAAATCAATCCTTGTATCCTGACCGGAGAGGGCCGCCTGGTCGCGCTGGATGCGAAAATGACTTTTGACGACAACGGCCTGTTCCGGCACAAGGATCTGCGCGAACTTCGCGATCTCGATGAAGAAGATCCTCTCGAAGTCGAGGCTTCCAAGTACGGCCTGAATTACATCAAGCTGGACGGCACGGTCGCCTGCATGGTGAACGGCGCCGGCCTTGCGATGGCCACGATGGACATCATCAAGTACGCCGGTGGCTCGCCTGCCAACTTTCTCGATGTGGGCGGCGGCGCTTCCGCGGATCAGGTGAAGAACGCCTTCCGCATCCTGATGAGCGATCCCGCGGTGAAGGCCGTGTTCATTAACATTTTCGGTGGCATTTTGCGTTGCGACGTATTGGCGACGGGCGTCGTTGCGGCCGCAAAAGATCTTCAACTCAAGGTTCCGGTCGTGATCCGCATGGAAGGCACAAACGTTGAACTTGGCCAGCAGGTTCTTCGCGATTCTGGACTGAACTTCACGATCGCCAACGGCATGAAGGATGGCGCGCAAAAAGTAGTCGCCCTTGCTGGGGGTGCGCGATGAGCGTTGTTGTCAACGAAAAGACCCGCCTGATCGTGCAGGGCTTCACTGGCCGCGAGGGGACTTTCCACGCGCAGCAGATGATCGAGTACGGCACGAACGTCGTCGGAGGAGTTACTCCCGGAAAAGGGGGGACAAAACACCTCGAGCGGCCCGTTTTCAACACCGTGGCCGATGCCGTCAAGGATACCGGCGCAAACGCTTCCGTCATCTTTGTCCCTCCGCCTTATGCGGCCGATGCAATTCTGGAGGCCGCCGACGCTCAGGTTCCTCTCGTGATCTGCATCACCGAGGGGATTCCTGTTTTGGACATGGTTCGCGTCACGTCGGTTGTTGACCGTGGCAAAACGCGCCTCATCGGCCCGAATTGTCCCGGAGTGATTTCTCCAGGCAAATGCAAAATTGGCATCATGCCCGGGCGGATTCACAAGCAAGGCAACGTCGGTGTCGTCAGCCGCAGCGGTACACTGACATATGAAGCCGTTGACCAGCTCACGCGCCTCGGCATCGGACAATCCACATGCATCGGGATTGGCGGCGATCCCATCATCGGCACTTCTTTCCTGGACGCCATCAAGCTCTTCAACGACGACCCGGAGACCCACGCGATCATCCTGATAGGGGAAATTGGTGGGAACGCGGAAGAAGTCGCGGCGCAATGGATCAAAGCCAACATGAAGAAGCCGGTCGTTGGATTCATCGCCGGGCAAACCGCGCCACCGGGCAGACGCATGGGCCACGCCGGGGCGATCATTTCCAGCGGGCAGGGCACGGCAAAAGACAAATATGCCGCCATGAGCGCCGCCGGAATTCGTTGCGTGGAAACGCCGGCTGATCTCGGCCTGGCGATGGCAATGGCACTGAAAGGCTAGCGCCATTCGCGCATCGCTGAGCGTCATCCGTTTTTGCTTTCATCTTGGGGCGCAATCTTAAGTTCTAATTAAGGCATTGGAGGAGTCTTTCGTGGCAATCGAGCGTACGTTTGCGATTATCAAGCCCGACGCGGTTTCGCGCGGCCAGCAGGGGGAAATTCTCTCCCGGATTCATAAAGCTGGATTCAAAATCGTTGCGATCAAGAGCATGCGCCTGACAAAAGAGGAGGCGGGCGGTTTTTATGCCGTTCACAAAGCTCGGCCGTTCTTCGGCGAACTCACCGATTTCATGAGCTCCGGCAAAATTTTCGCCATGGTGCTCGAGGCCGAGAGTGCAATCCTCAAATGGAGGGACTCCATGGGAGCTACCGACCCTAAAAAAGCCGCGCCAGGTACGATTCGTTGCGACCTGGGCACCAACATCGGCAATAACTGCGTTCATGGCTCGGATGCTCCTGAAACTGCCGCCTTCGAGATCTCTTATTTCTTCTCCGGTATGGAGTTGATCGAGTAGCGCTGACCGCCACGGCCTGAGATGGAATCCCTGCCACATCCGAGCGCATTGCTTGCCGCACTTGAGCTCCAGCATCCCGGAATGCTCCGCACTCTTCGCAGATTCGTGCTTGCGGAATCTCCCAGCACCGAGAAGCGGGCCTGTGATTTTTGCGCGGAGCTCATCGCCGCAAACTGGGCAAAACGCGACGCCGATGTAACGTTGCTCCCTCAGAAGAATCGAGGCGCGCATATCCGCGTGACCTGGTGGCTAGGAACCGCGCGACCCGAAGGCCAACTCCTCGTTCTCGGACACTACGACACCGTGTATGCCACGGGTACCTTGAAAACGATGCCATTTCGTGTAAGGGGCGGGCGCGCGTTCGGCCCCGGTGTGTTCGATATGAAAGCGGGCATCGTCCAGGCGTTGTATGCCCTCGAAGCGCTGCAAAGAACCAAATCGCTGCTTCGGAAAAAAATCGTTTTCCTTTGGACCTCAGACGAAGAAATCGGAAGCGAATCGTCGCGGCGATTGATCGAGGCGGAAGCGCGCAGAAGCGATGCTGCTTTTGTGCTGGAGCCGGCATTCGGTCCGAAGGGTCTGATCAAGACCGCGAGGAAGGGGGTCGGCGAAGCCGAGATCATGGTCCACGGACGAGCCTCCCACGCTGGCCTCGCACCGCAGGACGGCGTGAACGCAATCCACGAACTGGCGGCCCAGATCGCACGCATCGAAAAATGGAACGACCCGAAAGCTGGCGCTACCATCAATGCGGACATTATCCAGGGCGGGACACGAGTGAATGTAATCGCCGAAAGTGCCCGAGCCTCCCTCGACTTGCGGGCCCTGAAGCTTGTCGACATGCGCCGTCTGGAATCTCGCCTCCATGCGCTCAAACCGATTCATCGCGGCGCAAAGATTGAAGTTCGCGGGGGTTTCCATCGTTTGCCTATGGAAAGAAAACACAGCAGAGCTCTCTATTCGCGCGCGCGGACCAGCGCTGCGCAGATGAGACTTACCCTTGGCGAATGCACCGTCGGAGGAGGATCGGACGGGAACTTTACGGCAGCCCTCGGAATTCCAACGTTGGACGGCCTCGGCGCAGTGGGCGGCGGCGCTCATTCCGCCGGGGAATATGTCTTCATTAAAAGCATGCCCGTCCGCGCCGCTCTCTTGGCCTCGTTGCTTGCCAATTCCTGAAGGCCGCCACGAACGAGCTTAATTCATGTAGCTCTTGCGAAGATATTCCGCGGTGGATTGCATGAGGTCTCCATAGTCGCTGTGGAGCACCGTGCGAAGGGCGACTTCGGTCGAATCCCCTTGTGCCAAACGGTCGAGAATTCTCTCGATGTCACCCATCCCGTTGTTCTGCACGATGTATTCCACATTCGCGAGCGACCACGCATACGCGTATTCCGCGGTGTCGCCGGACAGATTCATCCACGAACCCTCGAGCTGCGCCAGGGAAGCATTCTGCTTGGCATCATAAATCTGGACGAGCTGCGCTGCATTTTCTCCACTCCGTTTTCCTTCCATCCATTGTGCCAGGCCCTCCTGGATCCAGGTCGGCGCTCGGCCCCGGGTTTTTTGCCCGACAAAACTGTGCGTCAATTCGTGCTTCAGTACGCGAGACAGCTCCGGCGTGACGTTCGTTAATCCCTGCACCGGGACGCGAATCCGGCCGTCGTTGAGCGCGCCGACCCAACCGGGAGCGCGGGTGATGTCTGCAAACGCTTCCTGCGTGTAAAGAATTACGCCGATGGGGTCGGGCGGAGAATAATCCAGTTCCGATTCAATTTCGCCGTAATGCATCTCCAAAGTGCGCAGCACGTCCCGCGCCAGTTCGGGCTGCGCGGCGCCGCTGTAGCGCAAAGTGAAGTGCGCGCTTTCGTTTTCCTTATAATTCGCTTCTTCCTGCTTGTCGCGTTCCGCCTTCGCAAGGGCGGCGGCAACTTCGGGATCAGCTCGCAATGCTAGCGCGCGCTTCCATTCGGCCACCGCCTGGTCAATCTTGTTTAATCCGTAGTAGGCCCAGCCGGCGAGCTTGGCCACATCGGGATTGTCCGGAGCGACCTGTCGCGCCCGCTCGAGATCATCCAGAGATTCCTTGTATTCGCTGCGCCGCAGGTGCAGGTAAGCGACATTCATCAGCAGGATCGGCTGGTCCGGTGCATAGTTCAGGGCGGTGCGCTCGTCCGTCAGAGCGTCTTCCATATTTCCATGGGAAAGCTCAAATTGAGCGGCCACATGGTGCGCCAGCGCCGCGGCTGCATTGGCATCTTTCGAGCCGGAGCGCGCTGCATTCTCCAAGCCGGCTACGTAGCTCCGGTCAATCGCCCCATCATGAACCACCCCCCGCTCGATGTCCCCGCTTCCGCTGGTGGAATCCATGGCGGGAGGAGTAAGCCCGAGGTGTGAGGCCTCGCCTTCCGAGGACCCCATCGAGATGCTCGATCCTTTCTCGATGTGGTCCACTATCGCTTTGGGCAGCGTGAGCGTTCCGGCAGGCGTTTCGTAGCGAACCTTGTCCCCGACCTGAACCGCGCTTAGAGCGGCGATGCGCCTTCCATTCTTGAGCACGATCGTGTCCGCGGAACAACATACTGCGGACAGGAGCAAGCACACCATCAGTGCGAACACACGCGGTGCATGGGAAGGGCGCTGCATGAAATCAGTTTAGCTCCCTCGGCGTTTTCGTCGTCCACAGGCTTGTCCGGGAATGCCGAATGTGCCTACACTCAAACCATGCGGGTTCTCGCTTCATTGCTCCTCGCGGGGGCCACTCTCCTCGCACAAACGGCCTGTGCCGGAGAGCAAACTCCTCGTGAGCAGCTTAAGTTATTTGATGCTCTGCAACTCGACCCTGCGGCCTCCTATGAAGTTACGCCTCAGAACCGAATCGAACTGCGACGGGCTGACGTTCTGCTCAGTTTTGACGAAGGTACTCTCGCTTTTTTCGCCGCTTCGGATGGGCAGGTCACTGGGGCGGTATTTTCCGGACGAGGGCATGTCCTGGCCGCTCCCCGCGACCCGGCGGAGAAGCAGCAGATGGCGCTCTTCCTGGGTGCTCCGGTTCTCGACGAGGATTTTTCCTCTTCGTATATGCGCTTTTCCGATGGCACTGCCGCGGAACTCTTGGCAGAACTGCATAAGGCCAAGGTTTCTCCCAAAGACGGCACTCTTTTTGAAAAGGAATGGGAGCCTGTCCTTACCCGCCTGAATCCGCGCCAGAGCCTTCGCTTGCTTTCGGAGAGATTGACACTTCATCCGCGCCCCTATTTCTACGCCTTGCTCAGTGGAGCCGCCACAGGCCCATTCGATTTTGTGTTTGACCAGTCTCGAGATGAGCCGATTCTGTTTGGCCAATTCCATAAGGGCGATTCCGCAACCTATTACGACGTTTGGGCTTCCTACCGCGTTCCCGGCATTGATCCGTTGCCTCGCGCTTTCCATGCGGAGAGCTATTCGATTGATACCACGATCCATCCGGATAACTCGATTGATGGCTCGGCCTTGATCCGCATCAAAGTAGACACGGCCGGCGAACGGCTCATAGCGCTGCAGTTGGCTCGTGACCTGGACATCGTCTCCGCCACCCTCGCCGATGGCACACCGCTTGTTTGTTTTCACAACGAAGGCATGGGCGCTCGCGAGCGTGTCTCCCATGGTGATGATTCCCTGTACGTGGTTCTTCCCCAGGTTCCGCGCAGCGGCGACGTCCTGAACCTCAATTTCAGTTACAAGGGAAAAGTCATCCGGGACGCAGGCAACGGCGTTCTCTTTGTAAGCGATCGGGAGAGCTGGTATCCGCACCTCGGCGATGCTGGATCCTTCGCCGACTACGCTCTAACCATTCGCTGGCCCCGCAAGCTGCGCCTGGCCGCTACCGGAGTCAAGATTGACGAACAACTTGACGGCGACTACCGGGTGGGTCACTGGCGTACGGAAAAGCCTGCAAGTGTCGCGGGATTTAATCTGGGAGAGTACGCGTTCGCATCTCTGCCGTCGGACGGCTATTCTGTGGATGTTTACGCCAACCGCTTTCTGGAACAGGCACTCGTTAACCGGCTGCGTCCTCCCGCTTTCGATATGAGCACCGGGCTGCCTCCCGCCTCCGGAAGGGCCAGTCGTGGCGAGATGCTCGCAATGCAGATGCCAGATCCGAGTCCCGCCGACGCTCTCAAGCAACTCGGAAAAGAAATCTCTTCCTCGATTCAGTTCTTCCAGACGTATTGCGGACCTTTTCCCTACCCGCAGCTAAGTGTTTCCCAAATTCCTGGCACCTTCGGCCAGGGCTGGCCCGGCTTGCTTTATCTTTCGACCTATTCCTTCCTTCCTGCTCAGGCGCAAGCCCGCGCCGGGCTTTCGACCAGCGCACAGGAGCATTTCAACGATCTCGTGCCGTTTCACGAAGTGGCTCATCAGTGGTGGGGCAATGTAGTTGGCTGGTCGAGCTACAGGGACCAATGGATTGACGAGGCTCTTGCCAACTACCTCGCGTTGCTCTACGCGGATGCGCAAAAGAATTCCGAGCCGAAGCTGCGCGTCTGGCTTGATCGCTACAGGGCCAACCTCACCGCGAAGCCCGAGGGCGGGGATATGCCCATTGCCGATTACGGCTCGCTAACCCTGGGCAGCCGTTTGATCTCTTCGAAAACTCCGAACGGCTTCGATCAGCTTGTCTATGGCAAAGGCTCCTGGGTCATTCACATGCTGCGGGAGATGTTGCGCCAGCCTGGCGCGAAAAACCCCGACGAACGCTTCGTCGGCCTGCTGCATACTCTGATTACGAAATACAGCTATCGCGCGCTTTCCACGGAGGATTTCCAGCGTGAAGTAGAGGCAGTCATGACCCCCTCCATGGACATCGAAGACAGCCATTCGATGGATTGGTTCTTCGATGAGTGGGTTCGCGGAACGGGCATTCCGCACTACCACCTCGAATACACGACGCATCGCATCGAGAAGGGTTTTCTGGTCAAAGGGACGCTCTATCAAACTGAAGTTCCGAGATGGTTCGTCTCTCCCGTACCTCTCTATTCGAGTTCGGGTGAATATCTTGGGCGGGTGATCGCAGGGGGCCCGGAGACTTCGTTTCATTTCATTGCCCACAGAGCTCCCGGTAAAATCGAAATTGATCCGCACGGGGCCCTGCTGTGCGTCGTTGAGCGCGAAAAGCTCTCCGCGGAAACGTTGGACAACGCCGTCCCTCACAGTGGACGGCGATAAATCGGCAAATCCTTGTAAAGTGGGCTCGCCGGATTCAACTGCGCTTTGCCGTCCTTGCCAAAAACGTACACGAAGCCTTTTGGGTCAGCCGGTTCCCCCGGCAGCAAGCCGGCTTCAACAAGTTCGCGCATGTTTGCGGGTGGATGCCCTGTCTTCACCTGAAACGCAGCAGCAAGTTCATCAATCCTGTCCTTGTCGTCGTCGGAGCGCAACAGCATCAGTTGTATTTTGGCGTTTTCCTTGAGCATCGGATCTTTTGTCGAGTTGTAGATCTCCATCCAGAGGAACCGCGAAGTCTCCCGGGATTCGCCCTGTTCCGCGATTCTCGCCGCCATGATTTTCATCCATACCGGAGCATGCGGGTTCTTGCTGCCTTCGAGAAAAGCGTTTGACGCCTTTTGATAGTCTTTCGTCCCGAAGTAATACGCATATCCCAGATCCTGGTACAACCGCCAATAATCTGGATTCGCGCGTATACCCCTGTCGAGTAGCTTGATAGCCAGATCCGGCCTTCCCGCACCTTGCGGTTGCGGCTCCGCAAGAAACGTTGAGCCAAACCGGTACGGTGGAATGAGGTTCGGATCGAGCGTCGTGGCGACATCCAGCAAAGGCCAGAGACTCTCGAGGTTGACATCTTCGTGGACTCTTTTGTTCCCGTAATACTGCACCGCCCGCGTCCAATAAATCGTGGCGACGAACGGCGCGTATTCCAGGCTTAATATTTTCATAAGCCTTCCCGAGCGCAGGAGAATCTCATCCTCTTCCTGATGGAGCGCGGCGCGCTCCACGTCAATGCGGTGCTGTAATTGCCAGATTCCCGCGAAACCAAAAACGAGGGCGGCAAGCAGCCACGCGGCAGTGGATTTGGATTCGTTCATTTCAAGTTGTGCCGCGAGAAAATCAAGATGGCTGCGAAAATCACCATCGCGCAGTAGATCGTGGCATACGCCGTGTTCTGGAGAGCCAGCACAAGCGGAACGCCTCGCCCATGCGCCACTTCCCCCATCACGTCGAAATTCTGGAAATTCGGCAATAGGTAGGAAATTCGATGCAGAAACGATTGAAACGCTTCGCTCATCTGTGCGGTATGCACGGTCCGCATATCTTCGACGAAAAGCCCTGCAACGTACAGGCCAGCGGTAAAAAGAATCGCCAGCAGTGGCGAAGTGAAACAGGAAAAAAGCAAAGCTAGCGCCACCACCAGCGCCAATTTCAGCCAAATAAAATAGACCGCAACGAGCACGCCCGCATCGGAAGGCTGCAGCGAATGCTTCACATAAAGCAGCACCAGAATCAGCGCGGCGCCCATGGCCAGCGTGTTTACCGCCAGTGTCAGCGCCAGCCCGCCGAATTTTCCCAGGAGAAATTGCCACCGCCTTACCGGCTTCGCGAGAATCGCGTACAGTGTGCGCTTCTCCATCTCCTTGGAAACCAGCCCGACGCCGAGAAAAACCGCGATCAACAGCCCGATCACGGAAATCGCCGTCAGCCCCAGGCTGATGATCACCGTCCCTTCAATCCCGATGGAAATCTGTCCAACGAATATGGCGGCAGCCATCATCAGGAACGCAAACAAAACTAAGTTGTATAGCACGCGGTCGCGCACCGCTTCGCGAAAGGTATTCCAGGCAACAATGGCAATACACTTCATTTGCCGCTTACCTCCACTGCGGCCGCCTGCGCCCGGTTCGCCGCTACAAGATGCATGAAGTACTCTTCCAGGGTGGGTTTGATCTGCGTCACTGTGACTATGCGCGCCCCCGCCTCGCGCAATTGATCCAGCGTGGCATAAAGCATTTCATCGGAGACTTGCAGGCGGTAGTGGGATCCGCTCTGCATCGCATTGGCAAGGACGGCTGGCCGTGCGCCGTCCTGCAAGGCGTAGTCACACAGAATCTCCACGCCCTGTGATTTCACTCCCACAATTTCGTCTGGTTTGCCGACTCCCTGCAACTTTCCGCCAACAATCACCGCCACGCGGTCGCACAATGTCTCCGCGTCGGGAAGGATATGCGTCGAAAAAAAGACTGTCTTACCCTGCTCCTTCAATTCCAGAATGATGTCGCGCACCTCCCGCCTGCCGATGGGATCGAGTCCGGACATGGGCTCGTCCAGGACCACGAGCTGCGGATCGTGCAAAATGGCCTGGGCGAGTCCCACCCGCTGCAGCATCCCCTTCGAATATTTTCGCAACTGAATTTTCCCAGCCGTCTCGAGCCCGACGCGCTTCAACATCTGTGCAACCCGCTCACGGCGCAGGGCTGGCGGTAATTCGTGAATTCTTGCGAAGTAGTCCAGCAGTTCTGCGGCGGTCAGATAATCGTAGAAATACGGCTGCTCGGGAAGGTATCCGATGCCTCCGTGCATCCCGATATCGCTGATTGGCTTCCCCAAAATGCGCGCCGATCCGGCCGTGGGAAAAATAATCCTCATCAGCAGTTTGATCGTGGTGGATTTTCCCGCGCCATTGGGCCCTAGAAAACCGAAAACTTCCCCCGGTTGCACCTGCATCGTCAAGCCGTCCAGGGAGCGCACTTTCTTTGTCTCCAGAAAACCGCTGGGATAATCCTTTGTGAGATTTTCGATCTCAATGGCAGGTCCGGGCATGGGATCATTCTTGTAAAATCATCTCTGAAGGTCAATTCGGCGGAAGCAGGCCTGTTCGTGAAGTGAAACGAAACCTTCCAAGAACCAATGACGAATCAGTGGGACTCAGGAAGAATTGCGCGAATTCCCGATTTGCACGAGGTCCGGAGCAACTGCAGGAGCTGACATCGGTGTCGGCTTCAGCGTTTGCGGGCTTCTCCAATTGTCCAGAATCCCCACCTGTTGCACGCAGGAAACCGTGCAACGTGGCGCGCAGAATTTCTCAGTAAGGAATTCCCTGTGGCGCATCTCCTGGGTGTACTGCGCGAGGGGAATTCCCGGGTAACCGCGTTGTTGCGAGCACCAGTGCACCATCCCATCCTCGCAGATATAAAGGTAGCGGGAACCCGAGCGGCATCGCCAGCTGTGCTCGCGGCCGCGCGCCACGTTATGTTGGAAATTGTTGAACCGCGAGAACGATCTTTTCCCGAGCTTCATGATCTCTTCGAAAATTTCGATCTGCCTCGGGTTCAGTGGCTTGAGCTGCCCGTTGTGATCGTGAATGATCCCCACAGTGCTCGTGAAGCCCAATTCCACTGCTCGGTGGGCGATGTTCAGTGCATCCTCCGGATTCTTCACTCCGCTTCCCAGCACGGAATTGATGTTCACCTGAAACTCCGCGTGCTGTGCCAGCATCTCCAGGCGGCTGTCCAGCGTCTTCAGGCTCTTCAGAGAAACTTCATCTGGCGTCAAATTGTCTATGCTGATCTGCAAATGTTCGAGGCCAGCATCGTTCAAGCTCTGGATGCGCTTCACGCTCAGCAGGAACCCGTTTGTGATCATCCCTGCGATCATGCCGCGCTTCCGCATGTGGCGAATCACCTCTTCCAAATCCGGATGCATTAATGGCTCGCCGCCGCTGATGGTTATGATGGAAGTTCCCATGTCTGCCAAAAGATCCAGCCGGTTCTTCATCTCTTCGATGGGCACAGGCTTCGAAACATCGTCGAATTCGTTGCAGTAGGCGCATGCCAGATTGCAGCGGCGCATGGGAATGATGTGCACGAGAAAGGGGTGCTTAGTTGAACGCAGCGCTTTTCCAATCGCGCGCAGTTCGCGCACGCGCGTCCGCAGAGAACGCATTCTTCTCCGCATGCGGACCTTCGAGCTGGCGCGCACCGGCTTCAGCCTATCGGGCATAAAAGTATGGAATTCCCCTCTTGGAATTATACATGACCACTCGCCGCAGCCGGGAAGGCCAACTCCCTGAGCGCCTTACGGTAACGATTCGCCCCGGAACGCGCCCTGGCCTCTCCTGGGCGTGCGGACTCCATTTTTCTTTCGTGATTGCTTGGCAGCGTTCCGCTGGCTTGTTAGATTCAAAGTGTCCATCCCCGCCCCGTTTCTGCGAAGATATGAGTTTCAGACTTGGAAAGGTTAGGCCTCATGGGTGACGACAAAAAGTCCGCTGTGCGCGCCGTCGAAACCGGCGAGCGGAAGGACCGTGTCTTGATTGTGGAAGACGAAGAGAACGCCCGCAGAGGATACGAGCAGCTTCTGCAGCGCTGGGGTTGCGAGGTTCTGGGCGTGGGATCTGCGGAAGAAGCGCTCGCTAAGTTCGCAACCTTCCAGCCGGACAGCCTCATCGCGGATGTCGAACTTCCGGGCATGAACGGTCTGGACCTATTGAAGCAGCTTGGCCCTGATCTTGCGGATGTTCCTGCGATCATCATCACCGGTAAGGGCAGCGAAGAGCGCGCCGTAGCCGCGATCGAATGCGGCGCCTTCTGGTACATCGAAAAACCCCTGAAAGGCCCCGTCCTTCGCGCGTTGCTGGACCGCGCCCTGGGCAAAGCGCGCGACGCGCGTCAGCTCGCTGTTCTGCAGCGCCAATTGCGCGAGACCGGCCGCCTCGGCGATCTTGTGGGCGCCTCGAAACCCATGCAGGAAGTGATGCGCATCGTGGAAATGGCTGCTCCCAGCTCGGCCTCTGTTTTGATTACCGGCGAAACAGGTTCCGGCAAGGAAATCGTCGCGCGGACCGTTCACAAGCTTTCGCCGCGCGCGGGTGGCCCCTTCGTCGCCATCAACTGCTCCGCCATTCCCGAAACGCTCATGGAGAGCGAAATCTTCGGCCACGAACGTGGCGCTTTTACGGGCGCTGCGGAGCGCCGCATCGGCTGCTTTGAGCTGGCCGATGGCGGGACGCTTCTTTTGGACGAAATCGGGGAGATGCCTGCTCCCACCCAAGCTAAGCTTTTGCGCGTGCTCGAAGATCGCAAGGTTCGCAGGCTGGGGAGCAAAACCGAAACGCCCGTGGACGTGCGTGTCCTCGCGGCAACCAACAAAGATCCGGAACAAGCCGTATCCGGCGGCCACTTGCGGCAAGATCTCTACTTCCGGTTAAATGTGTTTCACATTCACCTGCCTCCCTTGCGCGAGCACAAAGACGACTTGCCGTTGCTCGTCGAGCATATTCTGCGCGACGTCAACGCCAAGCACAGCAAAAATGTGAAGGGCGTCGGCACAGAAGTCATGGACATTTTCTTGAGCCACACCTGGCCGGGCAATATCCGCGAACTTCGCAATATCCTCGAGCGGTCCTCCATCATGTGCGAAAAGGATCTGATTACCCGCGCGTGCCTGCCCGGAGAGTTCGGAAAAACGCAGCCAAAGGGGCCTGGCGACCTTGGCGGCATCAAATTCCCCGTGGGAACAACAGTGGACGCGATGGAGCGCGAACTGATCGTTCAAACCCTGAGCGCCACGGGTAATAACAAAACCCGTGCTGCCGAACTTTTGGGCATCAGTTTGAAGACGCTTCACAACAAACTTAAAGAATACGGAACCGCGCACGCTGAAACGGAGTAGGAAAGCGTCATGCACCTGCGGCTGCGGCTGCGGACGAAACTCACTTTGATCATGACGGGACTTGTTTTTCTCGTCGTAGCCGTGTTGTCTCTTGTTTTTCTCTCGCGCCTGATGGACGAAGTCTTGCGCGAGGCGAACCAACGGGCGGCTGAGTTCGCTCAGCAGATGTTTCTTCAGGCCCAGCACGCCATCTCCGACGCAAAAGCGGAGGGCATCCTGCCCGCCTCGCGGGATCCCCAGGAAATCCATGATTATGTGCGGCATGCGTTTGAGATCGGCGATGGATTGAAGTCCGAACTCGAGGCAGCACGGGGGAACATGCCCTACATCTACGATGTCAGCATCGTGGATCATGACGGCGTGGCGCTGGTTTCGAGTGATTCAAATGACGTGGGAAGCTTCATGCCCCGGCAGTTGCAAATTTCTGCTCTGGTGCAGGGAAATATCCTGAGTCAAATGCGAGCTCTATATGGTCCTGGAAGGGTTTACGAGTTTGATTACCCCTTCGTCATGAGCGGCCATCCCTTCGGCGAGGTCCGTGTCGGAATTCATACCGCCTTTCTCCGCGATCAGATTGCTCCCACGTTACGCACCTCGGGTACGATCGTCCTCGTCGCCCTTTTGATCTCAACAGGTCTCACCATGGTGGTCATCGGCACGACTCTCTCCCCCTTGCAGGATATCGCCGCCCAACTCGATCGCATCTCCGCTGGGCAGTACGACGTACCCCTCCCGGCGCCCAAGGGCATTGCGGGCGGGAGCGACGAATTCGGCCAGGTCAGCCGCAAAATCTCCCAGGTCGGCCAGCACTTGCGGGGGGTCCACGAAATTTTCAGCACCTTGAGGGAAAATCTGAATTCCGTCATGGCCGGTCTCGAAGACGGCTTGTTGCTCTTCACCAGAGACGCTCGCGCCGTTATGGTCAGCCCCGCCGCGGAGAAATTCCTCGGCGCGCCGGCGGGACATTTCCTCGGGCGTCGCGTCACGGAAATATTTCCTTCCGACCACCCATTGCGTCAGACTCTGCATTTTGAGGGCGATGAACTCGGGGAGATCACCTCGGAGACAGAGTTGGAGACACCCCAGGGCTCTCGTCGGGTGGGCGTCAGCGTCCAAGTCATTCAGGAGGACGGTGAGCGTATCGGTGCTCTCGTGACTCTGCGGGATCTGGACTCCCTTGAGAGCATCAATACACAACTTCAGGTGAGCGAACGTCTGGCCGCTCTTGGACGCATTACCGCTGGCGTCGCTCACGAAGTGAAAAATCCGTTGAATTCGATGCGACTGTGGCTCGAAAACCTGAAGGAATCCCTTCCGCGCGACGGCGATACCGGAGCTCGTCAGGCCGTTCAGGTTCTGGACAGCGAGATTGATCGCCTGGACGCCGTGGTAAAGCGATTTCTCGATTTCACGCGCCCCATGGAAATCCGGTTGGAGGCCACCAACCTGGCGTTCCTACTGCGCGATGTTCTCGCAGTCGCTTTGCCCCAGCTGCAACAGGCCAACGTTGAAGTCTCCCAAAATCTGATCGCAGATGTTCCGGAGGTTTTCGCCGACCGCGGCCTTCTGCGTCAAGCGGTCCTGAATCTTGTCCTGAACGCGGTGGACGCCATGCCGAACGGAGGTCAGTTGCGTCTGATGCTCAATCGCAAGGGAGACATGGCGGAGATTTCCGTTGCCGATACGGGGAAAGGCATTCCGGCGGAAAATCAGCAAAAGATCTTCCAACTTTTCTTCACCACCCGGCCGGGCGGTAGCGGCATCGGCTTGGCCAGCACCTTCCGGATTGTTCAGCTCCATAACGGTTCGATAGACTTTACCTCGGAGGTGGGCCGCGGCACGACCTTCCGTATCGAGCTGCCGCTCGCGGCCTAGACATGACCCGGTCTCTTTATCACCCCAATCGCCGTCGCCTTTCGAATTTGCGGTGGCGGGCATTCGGCATTCTATGCGTACCGGTGCTGGCCCTCTCAGGCTGTGCGGCAAGCAGGTCTCGCGCATTTCCGTGGGCCACCGCCATTCAGGTTCGGCCCGTCCTGGCCGGCAACCTCCCTCCTGCCCCGCTAACGCCGGATTTGGCTCCCGATCTCAGGTTAGAGCTTCCATCACCGCCGACACCTCTCGAAGGCCCCCGGCGTGAGCCATCGCGTCCTCGCACGATTTCCCAGACCGCCGATTCGGATCTCGATCGCAGCGACCGTACTCCCCTTCTGGTCCCTCAATTCACGCCCGAGGAGCTTGCCGAAGCGCAACAGCAGACCAGCGAGAGCCTCGGCATCGCCGAACGAAACTTGCAGACGGCCCGCAGACGCGCTCTCAGTGCAGCGCAATCCGACATCGCTTCCAAGGTCAGCAGCTTCATTGCGCAATCGCGCGACGCCGCCAGCGAGCGCGATTGGACTCGCGCGAGCAATCTCGCGAAAAAAGCGAAACTCCTTTCCCAGGAACTCCTCAATTCCCGGTAACTTCCCTTTGCATCGCTCACTTCTCGTCCTGCTCGGACGCGCCCCTAAGCTCCCTCACATCGGTTAGAATGAGCGCATGCGAACGTTTGATGTGGCCATCGCCGGAGCCGGTCTGATCGGCGGAGCCATTGCCCTGGAGCTGGCCCGCGCAGACCTCGACGTCGGACTTTTCGACCGACAGGAGCCCGGCAAAGAAGCTTCTGGAGCCAGCGCCGGAATACTCTCTCCCGCTCCGGAAAGTCCCGCTATGCTTCCGCTTGTCCCCCTGGGAAAGGCCAGCATGGCGTTATATCCCTCCTTCATCGAAACGGTGGAGGAACTCTCTGGGCGCGGCACGGGATTCCGCCCGAAGGGCACTCTGCAGGCAATCGTCTCTCGCACCGCCCGCGAAGAATTGAATACGATTATCGCTTTGCATCATGGGCTGGGACTTCAAGCAGAGCCCATCAGCGGCTCCGAAGCCCGTGAATTGGAACCGGCTTTGAGCCCGGACGTCGAAGCCGCTGTTCTCCGGCCTGCGGAAGCGTCTGTGGACAATCGTTGTTTGACCCAGGCGGTGCTTGAGTGCGCGCAACGCTCCGGCGTCAAAATTCTTTCCGGGACTCGCGTGGACGCGATCTGGCGCGAGGGCCAGCGCTGCTTCGGGCTAGTCGCCGGCGCCGAGAAATTTGCTGCGCGGTTTACGGTAGTTGCTTCGGGCAGTTTCTCCGCGGGAATCGCTGGGGTTTCAAAATACGCGCCGGTTCGCCCGGCAAAAGGGCAGATGCTATCGCTACGCTGTGAAGGGGTGCCGATCGAGCGGGTTCTTTGGTCCGAAAATATCTACCTCGTCCCGAGAAATGACGGCCGCATTCTGGCGGGAGCCACGGTTGAATATGTCGGTTTTGAGAAGACGGTTACTCTCGGAGGTGTCTCGAAGCTCAGCGCAGCCGCGACGGAACTTGCACCCGCACTCAAGGACGCGCGAATCGAGGAATCCTGGGCTGGGCTGCGGCCGGACTCCCCGGATCATCTGCCGATTCTCGGACCGGTTGATGTGGAAGGCCTTTTCTTCGCCACCGGCCATTTTCGCAGCGGTGTTCTGCTGACGCCCATCACGGCAAAATTGATTCGTGAGTGGATCACAGAAAAAAGTACGACTCTCGATTGCCAGCGCTTCAGCCCTCTTCGTTTTCAGGGAATCGCGTCGGCTCATGCTGGCGCATCAGCTTCATCGGATTAGGGTGCAAACCCGATTGCTTCCCGCCGAGCCATCACTGAGGCCGCATAGGCGGCGTGATTGGCTGCTCCTGGCCAGTGTTCGTAAACTGTACCATGCTCGCATCAAGCGGCAGGTCCCTCTCGAGCACGATATCGAGAGTGCTTCCGCGCGGCAATTCCGCCTCCGGACCGCGAGTCAACAGGATAGCGCCAAGACCTATGAGCCCCCCGATTCCTGCTCCAATTCCAGCGCCTTTACCGCCTCCCGCAATCGCTCCTATCCCCGCCCCGGTCGCGGTCGTTGTGGCCACTGTGCCAACGTCCTTTCCCTTCCCTCCGGCCCCGGTGACTTTCCCTTCCGAATCGGTCGTTTCCTTCCCTCCGGTATCCGCGCTTCTCGGCACCGCCAGAAGATTCACGGTGTAGCCGTTTGGAAAGATCAGCGTTTCCAGCCTGAGCCTGAATTCTCCTTTGCCCTTCACCCGTCCCGGCCGCTTGCTCTCCAGCAGCGAGCCGCGTAAATACGATCCGACAGGAATCACGATCCGGTTGTTCTCCGTCACCGGAAACGCCGTATGAAAGTACAGCGAATCTCCCACCTTCGCGCTTCGCGTCGAAATCCCATTTTCCAAAACAACCGCAAGCCGTGTTCCCGCAGGAACCAGGATGTGCTGGTGCGGCGCCTCTGATGCAGCCTTTTGCAGGGGCGCAACCGGAGGAGGCGCCGAGGTTTGCGGTCCCACTGGCTCTTGCGCCAGAACTCCGCTCGCCATCAGTAATCCCCCCAGCAGGCAAATATTGCGTGTTAGAATTCCGCCGCGCGCATCAAGCATTGTTGTCCTCCGCCCTGCCCTGTGATGCGGTCTGTGGCTCGTCCGGATGCATGAGTATAGCGCCGGGAGCCTTTTCCCGTGCGGTGCTTCCTCGGGACGAAGGACAAATTTCTGTTCGCGTTTGGCGGCTTTGACTACTGGATGCACGCAGCTGAAATAGCATCGGAAACCTTGGGGGGTGCAAAATGGCGAAACTCGCGCTCGTCTACGGCATGCGATTGTTGCCGGAAGAAGACCTCGGAGAGGTACGGGATGCAACCGTGGTCCTCAAGAACGGCAAATCCGCCCGCGTCACCATGCACCTAATCGAAGGCTCGAAGGAAGAAATCGAAAAGACCTTTCAGCAATCAGTCGAAGCTTTCTTTGACATGTACCCGGAAATCTAGGTGAGAAACCGGTTGTGCATCCCCGGCGCCTATTACCGGTTGCCAAAATTTTCTGGATCGACGTTGCGATCCCCTAACGCGTCGTTGATGAGCACCGTGGATTGCCCGGTCAGTTCAATTCGCTTCCGGCACTTATGGCACGCCACCAGGTCGTCCAGCCGAACCATGTAGGAAGTCGCCTTCGCAAACTTGGTTCTGTCCTCGCTGCTCGCACCCCGCGGCAGCTCTTTCCGCTTCATGCAAACCTTCCATCGAATCGCGGCGGTAAATTCATTTCGGCAACTTGGGCACACAAGTTTTTGCGGCTTGGATTCTTCTTTTTCCGTATAAAACGCTCGTTGTTCCATGTCTATGAAGCGGCTGCACCCGCCGCTTCTGAAATTGTAGCAAATTCCAGGCCCAGCTCGCTCCAACGGGGCAGCCAGTATTCAAGGGCCTCGAGAGTTCGTGTCCGATCGGCATTCAATCCGCGATAACCGCCGTCGTGCAGGCAAAGCACATCTCCTGTGCCGGTCTTCACGCTCTGATTTTCCACCTTTCGCTTCGCAATCGGTTCCATGCGGCGAATCAGCCATTCCGCGGGCTTCTCGCGCCAGTCTCCGGGGATCAGCGTCCACATCACCGTCTTCATCCCGAGCCTTCTCGCCTTCGGCACCACCCACGGATTCCGAAAGCCGTACGGCGGCCGGAACCATTCGGGTCTTTTACCCAACGTTTCACCGATGGTTTCGCTGCACCGGGAAAATTCGCTCTCGATCTGTTTCGGCGGACACCAGAACAAATTCGGGTGCGTGTGCGTGTGATTTCCCACTTCATGCCCGCGCGCCGCAATTTCTCGCGCCAGTTCCGGGCACGCTTTCGCAAATCGCCCGATCAAAAAGAACGTGGCTCGCGCCTGATGCCTGTCCAGCAGATCAAGCAGCCTCGGCGTGATCGCGGGATTAGGTCCATCATCAAACGTGATCGCCAGTTTCCTCGCCGCATTCGTCCGGCAAATTGTGCTCCCGAATAATTGCGCGCGAGGATAAGCCGCGCCATAGGCGGCTACTCCGGCGGCGGCAGCGATCAGCGCGGGCGCCTCAATCAGCCAGGGACTCGTATCCATTCCTATTCCGGCTTTCGCAGCGATTGCAGGTCAATTCCCAGTTGCTGGCACTTTTTGTAGAGATGGCTTCGTTCCAGGCCCAATGACCGCGCCACGTTGGTCATATGAAAATTCTGGCGGCGAATTTCCTCAAGCAACACCTGCTTCTCAAATGCCTCCGTGCGTTCCGCAAGCGTACCGGAACTTTCCGCCCCTCCGGCAAGTCTTGTGGCCCCTCCCGTTCCCCCATCGTCCACGGGCAACGCCAGCCGCACCTCATCCGCGGTAATCATCTCATCGCCCGCCAGCAGCACAAGCCGTTCCACCACGTTCCTCAGTTCCCGGAGGTTCCCGGGCCACGAGTAGCGCTTTAATGCTTCCACGGCGTCGCTCTCAAAAACCTTTTCCTTCCACCCATTCTGCGCTGCCACTTGTCCGGCAAAATGCCCCACCAATTCGGAAAAATCTTCCTGCCGCTCCCGCAGCGGCGGCAAAACGAGAGGAAATACGAAAATGCGATGGAAAAGATCGCGCCGGAACGCATTCTGCTTCACCAGATCTTCCAGATTCCGGTGCGTCGCCACCAATACCCGCACGTTCACTTTCACCGGCTTGTCCCCGCCCACGCGTTCCACCTCGTTCTCTTCCAGCACGCGCAACAGTTTTGCCTGCATCGCCACCGGCATATCCCCAATTTCATCCAAAAAAAGCGTGCCGCCATCCGCCTGCTCGAATTTTCCCAGGTGCCGCGCTCCCGCCCCGGTGAACGCGCCTTTTTCGTGCCCGAAAAGCTCCGATTCGATCAGCTCCGCGGGAACTGCGGCGCAGTTCAACGTGATGAACGCCGCCTCGTGCCGCGGGGATTTCTCGTGAATCGCCCGCGCCACAAGCTCTTTTCCTGTTCCCGTCTCTCCAAAAATGCACACGCGCGTCTCGCTCGCCGCCACGCGTTCGATCTGCGCCAGAAGTTTCGCCATGGCGGGTCCGGACCCGACCAGCTTGTTCTTCCCCAGCCGCCGCTTCAACTCGCGGTTTTCGTCTTCGAGGCGCGATATTCGCAGCGCATTTTCCACCGTCACCAGCAATTTGTCTGTTGAAAGTGGTTTTTCCAGAAAGTCCAGCGCACCCAGCTTCGTCGCGCGTACCGCCATCTCGATGTTCGCTTGTCCGGAAATCAGGATGACCGGCGTTCTGACCCCTGCGTTTCTCAATTCCTCAAGAAATTCAATCCCGCTCTTTCCCGGCATCACTACGTCCGAAAAAATGAGGTCGAAGCTCTCGCTGCGCAGCAGTTCGCTGGCGCGCGTGGCATTGTCGCAAACCGTAGCTTCATGGCCCGCCAGCCGGAAGGCGCGAGAAAGCGAAGCCAGTGTGTTGGCTTCGTCGTCCACGAGCAAAAGATGCGCTTTCTTTGGCAAGGGATTTTCGCCTCTCGCGGTTCAGTCGGTAGCAGCCGCAGCGGCGGCTTGCGAGGCCTTTTTTTCTTCGGGTGTCCCACTGGCCGGTTTCACCGCTCCGCCGCTCTGGCGCTGCGGAAGTTCGATGCGGAATGTCGTGCCTTGTTCCTGTTCGCTTTTCACGGAGATGGTGCCGTGATGGTCGCTGACCACGGACTGCACGATCGCTAGCCCCAGCCCGGTGCCCAGTTGTTTTGTCGTGTAGTACGGCGTAAAAAGTCTGGAGCATTCCTCGGGAGTCAGCCCTTTGCCCGTATCGGTAACTTCAATCCCCACCGCTCCGGGCAGCGCCGACGTCCGCAAGGTCAATGTGCCTCCGGCGGGCATCGCATCCAGCGCATTCAGCACCAGGTTCTGAAACGCTTTGTGCAGCAGGTCGGGATCGGCGTCAATTTCCGGCAAATCCTCAGCCAGAAAAAGTTCAGGCGTGATCGTAGGTTTCCCTACTTCGTGGAATTGCGGTTCGAACAGTCGGATCGCGTTTCGAATCGCTTCGTTCAGGTTCACCCGTGAAAATTGCGGCGCCGGCATTTTTGAAAAATCGCTGAATCTTCCGACGATGGAGTTTAGATTCGCAAGTTCCGCCTTCAGCGTCGCCGTGGACTCGTTGAAAACTTCCAGGAACTGTTCCGCTCCCAGCTTCTTCGCGCGCTGCATGTTTTCCACGGTGATCTGCAGCGGGAATAACGGATTTCGCAGTTCGTGCGCCAGCCGCCTTGCGAGTTCTCTCCACGCGGCCACCCGCTCCGTCTGGACGAGACGCTCCTTCTGCGCCGCGAGCGTCTGCGTCATGTTGTTGAACGCCGAAGCGAGCTGCCCCACCTCGTCGCGGCCCTTCAGATCGATTCGCGTATCCCAGTGGCCGCCCGCCACGTCCCGCGCCCCTTCGGCCAGTTCCTCGATCGGTTTCGTGATGCGCGCGGAAATCCACATTGTGAGCAGCAATCCGATCAGCAGCGCCGCTCCCGCCACGGCCGCGGAAGTCCAGACAATGTGCCGCATCAGGAGCACTAGTTCACGCCGCGAACTGCCCACCAGCAGTACACCGAGTAGATCGTTCTTCCGGCTCAGTAGCGGAATCGTGTGAAACGTCTCCGCGCTTGCCGGATCGCTCGACCACTGGATGGTCTTCACCAGCGGCCTCGGATCCTTCTGCATCTGTTCGATGAGCGGCTCGAATCGTTCCGCCGTTGCCAGGGGCCCGTCTTTGTCCGAGAGCGACGCCGGGTTGTAGCCGGGGTCAAGATTGCGGTATAGCAGCGCTCGCATCCCGTCCGGCAAAACAAGCGATTGCAGAAATTCCTGGTCCAGCCGCTTCCCTCCGATCACGTACAGGTTCTTGTCCGTCACGGGGAGAGTTCGCACCACCGTGAGCGAAAGCTCGACTCGGTCGGGCAGTTCTTCGCGCATCAGGAAAGCCGGAGTGGCATGCCAATCCGTTTGGGCCGTCACCCACTCGTTTTTGTAACCCACGCGCGCCGGATACTGCGCCGAAGAAACGATGGTCCCATCAGAACTCACGAACTCGACGTAGTCGAGTCCATGATCCTGCGCCGCTCCCGTTGCATCGTGCACATACAGCGATTGATCCGCGTTTGGCCGCGCCAGGTCCAACGCCATCCGCAGAGTCGCCTCGGAGTTCGCGATGTTCTCCACCTGCCGCGCCACTTCTTTCCCCTGTTGTTCGAACTCCTTCTTGAACTGCGCCACAAGCGCGTTCGTCCGCTGCTGGTCCATCTCCTCGAACGCCGTTCGCGTGTAATACGTCACGCCGTATGCCACCACCGAGACCGACGCAATCACCGTGATCACGACAATCATCAAAACCTTTGTTCGGAAGCTCATGGATGTGCTCCGGAAAAATTGTTCGTGGCCATGGCCTGCGGAGGATTCGTCACGGTTTTCTCTCCCCGTTCGAGCCACACGTCCGCCAGGTTCCATTCGCCCCACGAAGTCGGCAGCCAGTCCCGCACCGCCGGACTCAGGGCAACGTAATCGGGCAGGCAGACCAACGGAATAATCTCCTTTTCCTCAAGCAACGCTCGCTCTTGCCCATAAAGCTGTCCGGCGCCCTTCCCGGCTTCGGGAGCTGCGCCGCTTTCGAGATGCAATGAATCTATCATCGCATCCAATTCAATGCGTGGCGAAAGCAAGCTGTACCTCCACGCGAGCAAGCGCACGGATACATCGTCCTCGGTTGATTTTTCATTTGCGCTGGCTGGATGTCCTTCGTCGCTCAGCGGGCGCATCGCCAGTTGCATGATCAGCTGCATGGTAAGTCCCGCTTGGCGCGCGTTCACGACCACACGCTCCCCCAAGAGTTTCGCCAGGTCGCCCGGAGTGCTGACCTGGAGCCTCAGCGGCATGGCTGCACCGGCGCTTCCCGCGGGCAGTGCGCTTCGCAACTCGTGCGCTCGTTCCAGATTTGTTTCCATGCCGAAGAGAAAAGCATATCCCGAGAGCCATTGGGGTAGTAGCGCGCCCGCCGGTTCCGCTTGCTTCTGCAGCAATACGCCGGCCATGGTCGCACGGTCGAGAGAAAGCGACACGGCTTCGCGCAGCTTCTCGTCGGAATGTTGCTTTTTCGGCTCCTCGAATTGCAGCGCATACAGCGTCAAAGGGAATGAGCTCCACACCCGCAAATTTGATTGCTGCGCGCGGCGAACAGTGTCCGGTGTGAGCAGCGCGAGATCCGCTTTGCCGAGCTGCACGTCAAACAGTCCGCGAAGGGGCGGCACACCCAGCGTAATCTCAATCGCGTTCACGAACGGCCTTCCCGCCCAGCACTGCTCCGACGCTTGGAAGCGCAGCTTACGCGGTCTTGGCTGTCCTGTTCCGGGCGAATCCTCGGTATCAACGTCACTCGCCGTCCCAGCAAGAGTGAATGGGCCTGTGCCAAGCAGCGTTCCATCCGCTTCCACCCGGTAAACAAAAAATTTCCCGGAAGCGAGGAGCTCCAGCAAATCTGGCATCGGCGACACGGACTGGAACATCACGCTGTCGCCCGCGGCGGTCACTTGCGATTCTCTCGGCAAGAGTGGCTGGAGCGCGGCAGCTACGTCCGCGGGCGCGAGTAGCGATCCATCGGAAAATTTCACGCCGCTCCGGATCGTGAATTGCCAACGCTTGAAGGACGTGTCATGGTTCCAATCCGTCGCCAGCCGCGGTTGAAATCTCCCATAGTTATCCAGCGCAATCAGCCGGTCGTACATGAGCTCCGCGATCGTTTCGCTTTCTCCTGACTGCGTGCTCCCATCTCTCCATTGTCGCGGGTCAAAATTCACTTCACGCGCGCTCAGTTCCACGCGCAGCGTGCCCCCGTACTCCGGCCGCGTGGATGCGGCGGCCATCCAATTGATGGCGCACTCTGCGGCAAGCAGCAGCGCCAGGATTTCAGTTCCTGCAACCCAGCGTGACCCTGTAAACCTCATAATTCCCCGTCGCAAGGTTGAATACCGTTGCCGTAAAAACGTTCGCAGTATTTCCGGTGGCCAACGAGAGCACCGGCCCCGGCACACTCACTCCCGCCACCGGAGTCTGTGTCTCGGGCAGGAGCGGGTTCATCAGCTGGACCCGGTCCAGCTGGCTCCAGTCTCCTCCATCGCTGCCCAAGCCCTCCGATACGCCATCGCAAGTCACAGGCAGAATCTCTCCTCGCCAGGAATCCACGTGGGGTACGCAATCGATGGGGCCACTCGCACCGATGTTGGCTCGGCAAACTCGTCCGGGAAGATTGATTTGGAGCGCGTCGGCATCCCCCTGAACAAGCCTTAACTCTCCTCGTGGATCGCGTTGCGGTTCTCCGCCGCGCGGCAAGGCTAGAACTCGCGTTAAGTTCCAGACACTCGCTTGCGAACGGTAAAACGACACTGCGTCTCGCGTAAGCACAACCAGGCTGCCTCCATCTCCTGTTGAATCCTTGAGTTCGACTGCATCCAGGATGCGTGGCTCTCCCTGCAAAAGAAGTTCTTTCTCCATCTCAATCGGCGCGCCCGTACCGTCAGCCGCGGGCGCCTCCTCTCGAGAAGCTTCCACCAGAAAGACACGATCCCCTGTCCCGGATAGAGTCTGCGCGACAATGACAATCTCCGTGGGTGTGGGCTCAACCGTCACCTTGAGTGCGCACTTCCCCTGGCTTGCGGCGGGTGTAGTCGGCGCAATTCCCGCCTCGGAGAGAAACAAAGCTCGCAGTTGCGCGGACCGCGCGTCCGAAACCGCCGTGTGGTTCTGCCAGTCCACACAATCCGCCGAATCCGCGGACTTCAGAGGTAGCGCCTTCCGCGCCAGAGAACGCACTGCGTTGTCCAATCCATCGGCTTGCGCTTGCTGTGCGGCGGTAAGGAGTAGCGCCGGAAGGGCGGCGAGAAAGATCTTGCCAATTCGTCGGTTAGACACGGGGGCATCCTGATCATAGCATGGCCAGATTCGGAGTCGCGGGGCGCACCGCGCTTCAGCCCTGAATTTGCCGCGGGCGCCCCGGTCCATTCCCCTTCGTACCGGGGAAATTCATTCATGCGCGATGATCTCGGTGCGCGTGGGCACCCACACGATGGCGTCGCGCTTGCCCGCAAGCGGCAACAGCCACGCGAAACGTTCCACCGTGACGCGATAGGTCGCCCGTCCGTCGAGCGGAGTCCACGTGAATACCCGCTTCCTCCCGGATGCCGTTTGCGCCTCGAGCGGCAGAACTACCAGTTCGTTTTGCTCGCTTGAGTAATCAGGCGCAATCCTCCGCAACTGGTCGGAGGCGACCGCGGCCGCGTTCTTGCACCATGCTTCGTGCCCGCTGCTCACCCAGCGCTGCAAATTCTCGATCGCCGCTCGGTCAATAGTCCGGTTCTGCGTGATTCGTTCTTCGTGCGGCGCCCCGCTTAGTTTTGCCGGCACCAAAAAAACCACGAGAACCGCCAGAACGCCGGCCGCAAAAGGAACCATCTTCTTCGGTTCTTCAGCGAGACAGCCGGCTCTTTCACGTCTCATTTTCATTGGTCCTCCGATCTCTGTTTCGATCTGCAGCGCTTGGCGCCGGCCGGGCGGCACATCCGCGGAGCTGGCGGGGGAGCGTGATGCCGTGCAAGCGCTTTCGATGGCGCTCGAAGTTTCCAGCGCCTGCACTTTTCGCGACCCGGCAAAGCGCGGCGGTGCCTGCCGTCGTGTGCTTCACCCTCCCCCGCCAGCCCCGCGCCATGCCGCCCGCAGGGGTTTTGGCTGGCGCCGGTTGGACGGGAATCTCTTCCCGTCTGCCTCTCTTTTCGATTGCAAACTCCTCCGCCGCACGTTTCATCTGTTTTCCCCGCCACTATCGCCGGACTCCCCGTTCTGCGCCGCGAGCCACCAGGATGAGCCGGCGCGGCGGCACGCTCTTTCTCGCTTTGGCGTCGCTGACGGATGCTTTTTTCAAAAGCGATCCATCCAGCAGCCGCCGCAACTGCGCCGAGAGATAAACGTCGTACCCTAGCAAAGCTCCCGTGCTTCCAAAAAGAACCAGTCCTGCCAGAATCAGTAGGCTTCTCAGAGTGAGCATGGTTTTTTCCTCCGCTTTTGTCCCGGCGGTTCTCACATTTTTGGCTGCGGCGTAAAATGCTGCGCCAGCTCCCGTGTGGCGTTCACGATCTCTGAACGGCGCACCAGGGGACGCCTTGCAGTCGCGGGCTTCATTAGATGGAACATCACTTTCAGGAGCAGCCAGTCCATCGCCCCTGCTGCAGCTACGGCAAACACCGTCGTGAACAGCAACCCCGCAAAATGAGCCATCGTCTCCATGTGCCCCTCCTGTCGTGCGGTGAACCGGGTGGCACCTCGCATTCCATTCCTAAGGCATTGAATTTACTTGGGTTAGTTGCGTACGGCACCCGTCAGTTTGTGGTCGGTTGGCCACGCCGTGTTCCGGGGGACGCGCCCGTGCGGTCGCACGCTGGCCCGCCAGGTGCCGCGTAAATGCTTGAGATAACTGGTGTTTAATGGTGACCGGAAGTCAGATATGACCCGCGGTCATATATGACCGTTGGTCATAATTCTGCAAGGAAAAGTCCTCGACCCCCTCTTTGCCTGCCGTAGTCTCCGCCAGCCGGAAGCCGCCGATTCTGCCAATCTTCAGAAAATGCGTTTCTCGAAACTCGGAACTTCTTGAATCGCCCTCGATTGCGCGCGAACTTCAGGGTCTTGGCATTGGCGCGCCGCATGATTTCACGGTAGTGTAGAAGTGGGTGAAGATCAGAGCTATGGTGAGCAGAAGCGGACTTCGCATCGGCAAAATTATTGGGATTCCCATCTTTCTGCATCCCAGTTGGGTGATTATTTTTGCTCTCTTCACTTTTACGCTGGGCATGCAGTTCACCGCGCTGCATCCGCATTGGTCAACTGTGCAGCAGTGGGTCGTCGGCATCCTGACCAGCCTGCTTTTTTTCGGCTCCGTCGTTTTCCACGAACTATCCCACAGCGTCGTCGCCCAGCATTACAAAATCCGCGTCGTTTCCATCACACTTTTCATCTTCGGCGGCGTCGCTCATATCGAACGTGAACCTTCAAAAGCAATTCAGGAATTCAACATCGCGGTGGCCGGCCCCATCGCGAGCGGTTTTCTTGCCGGCGTTTTCTTTGTCCTCACGCTCTTCTTTTCGCCGGAAACCACAGTGGGAGCTTTCGCGATCTTGTTGTGGCAAGCCAATGGACTCTTGGCCGTTTTCAATCTTCTGCCGGGTTTCCCTTTGGACGGCGGGCGAATTTTTCGTGCCATTGTCTGGGGTTACACAAAAAGCTACGTCAAGGCCACGCATGTTGCCGGTACGAGCGGACGCCTCGTCGCCTACGGCATGATCCTCCTCGGGGCGTTTATGGCTTTCACCATGAAGGGTTATCTGATCACCGGCATTTGGACCGCATTCATAGGCTGGTTTCTCTTGAACGCCGCGCAGGAAAGCGTGGCGCAGGTGGCCATCCGTGAAACGCTCTCCGGGCTCCGAGCGTTCGACGTGATGAGCCATGAAGTTCCAACCGTTTCCGGCAGCAACACGCTCGAAGACTACGCTTCCGATGTGCTTCGCACGGGGCGCCGCTGTCATCTGGTGCTCACGGATGATCGCCTTGTTGGCATGATGAACGTTCACGCGCTCAATTCGGTTCCGAAAGAAGAATGGGCGCATACCTCGGTGCAAGCGGTGATGATTCCGCGCGACAAAATACTTTGGGCGCATCCGGAGGAACCGCTCCTGGGACTCCTCGAACGCCTGCTCTCCGCGGACGTCAATCAAATGCCCGTGGTCAGCGGCAGCGGCGATGGTTCCGCGCAAATCGTTGGCATGATCACGCGCGACTCGATTCTCCGCGTCATTCAGACTCGCAGCGAACTCGGCCAGCTCCAAGCCAACCGCTAGCGATTCAATTGTTCGTCTTCAAAACTCCAAGCTATTTGCGCGACTGCAGAGTGACGCGGATTCCATTTCGCGGCCGAAGCGTGATGGAAGCAAGCGGAGTCACTTGATGTCCGGGAACAAGCCGGAACTGAAATCGCTGCGCGATTGTCGCCAGAATCAGCGAAGCCTCCATCAGCGCAAAAGTGTTTCCGATACACTGACGCGGCCCTCCTCCAAATGGAAAATACGCGAAGCGAGGAATTCTTTTGGCCAGCCCGTCTGCCCAGCGCTCAGGACGAAATTCCTCGGGCGCGTCGTACCATCTCAGATCGCGGTGGACCACCCATTGCACAAAGGCGACTCCCATTCCGGGATGAAGAGGATAGCCCGCGATTTCGTGTTCTTCGATCGTCAGCCTCGCCATTCCCCACGCCGGAGGATAAAGGCGCAAGGATTCGGTGAGCAAATTGTTCATGTACTCGAGTCTCGGAAGATCTTCCAGCCCGGGCGCCCTGCCTCCGAGTATGCCGTCCAACTCCTCATGAAGTTTCTTCTCGACCGCGGGATTTTGGGCTAATAGCCGCCAGGTCCAGGAAAGCAGGTTTGCCGTGGTTTCGTGTCCGGCGAGGAAAATGGTGATGGATTCGTCGCGCAATTGTTGATCCGTCATGCGAGAGCCATCCTCATCCTGGGCGGCAAGCATCATGGAGAGCAGATCACCGGCGTCGCGGCCGCTCTCGCGGCGTTCGGAAATGATTCTGAAAATGATTTTTTCGAGACGCCGAATTCCCAATGTTGCGCGAATGTTTCTCGGCGTCGGCAGCCACAAAGGCACAAGGA
>Ga0335077_10001142_pt1 | contig 31030 bp, 21 predicted proteins | sample Lox_Sample_31_FD_207151 | JGI IMG/M metagenome (GOLD analysis project Ga0335077, IMG submission 207151) | Soil microbial communities from Loxahatchee National Wildlife Refuge, Florida, United States - Lox_Sample_3.1 | ecosystem: Environmental > Terrestrial > Soil > Wetlands | place: USA... | reverse complement strand
CCAGTTGTCCCGTCCGGCGTGGACACCAGGTAGGTCATCGGAGTGCACGACCCGCTGCCCAGGGGCGGCACGATGCTGCACGTATCTCGCAGATAGACTTGTGGCGTAATCCCATCGACCGATGCGCCCGAAACGAGATTCGTCGCGAGGGATACGAACGCGACGTAGCGCCCATCGGAACTGATCACGGGGTTGTAGCTATCGGCGTTACCCGGGTTTGCGCCGTCGGCTGAGATGGACACCAGGGCCGCCGCAGCAGTGCCGGCGGTGCAGCCTCCGACCGTCGTGGATGTGCAGACGAGCTGCCAGTAAACCTGGCGCGTGGGAGGATTGCCTTGATTCACGTTGACGTAGTTCACCAGATTGCTGGCTGTCGACGTGTAGGCCACGTGCGTGCCGCTGCCATCGAGCGAGGGTTCGGCACTGGGACCATCGGGCGCGCCGCCGGTCGGCGTGGCACTCGCAACGAACGTTGTCGGATTGCAGGAGGTAGTGCCGGAACCTGTCGGCTTGAGGCACGTGTCGCGCACGAAAATGTCGCTCGAAGTGTTCGCCGGATTCGCCACCAGATTCGTGGAATTAGACGCGAAAGCCACAAGCTCGCCCGTCTGGCTCACGGAGGGCCCGGCGGCCGAGAGCGCCGGAGGTCCGTTGGGACAGCCCGCGCCGCAGAGACCGTTGTTTGCCTGCGTGCCGTCGGGGGCGAGATCGACGAGCACCGGCAGGCCCGCGAGCTCGCTCGGCGTCACCGCGAAAGTCAGCGTGGAGGATATGCCGCCGCCCGGCGGTGGATTCACCACCTGTACCTGACTGATTCCGCCGGAAGCGAAATCGGCGGCGGTGAGCGATGTCAGGAGTTGCGTCACCCCTCCAAACGCCGTCGAGCGCGGCACTCCGTTGACGACGATTGCGGAGTTCGACACGAAGTTCGCGCCGGTCACCGTGAGTGGTGTGCCCGCGCTCCCGGCGAAGACAGCCGTGGGCGCCACCGACGTAAGACTCGGCACCGGATTTTTGACGGCCAGCGGCATGATGTTTGAGCCGCCGCCGCCGGGCGGAGGATTCACCACGGCAATCTGAATCGACCCGGCGTTGGAAATGTCGGAGGCCAGGACGCTTGCTTGCAGCGAAGTCGAGTTCAGAAAAATGGTCTGGCGATTGCTGCCGTTCACCGTCACGATGGATTGCGCGACGAAGTTCTTCCCCGTCACTCCCAGCGTGAACTGCGCGCCCCCGGTAAGGACCCCGGGAGGGGAAAGCGATGTGATTTGGGGCACAGGGCTTGGGATCGGGTCGATCGTAAATGTCTGCGGCTGAGTGACGCCGCCGCCCGGTTGAGGCGTAAAGACGGTCACCGAGGCCGTACCGGCGCTCTGGATATCGCTCGCGAGGATTTCTGCCGTCATCTCCGAAGTGCTGGCGAACAGCGTGCTGCGCTGAGATCCGTTCCACAAAACCGCCGAGGCGGGCGTGAAATGCGATCCTTCAACGGTCAAGACGAAGCCGGGCTGGCCCGCCTGTGTGTGCGGGGGCTTCAACGCCGTGAGAGCGGGCGCAGGGTAATTGATCTGCGCCTGGCAGGCTGCGAACAGCACCGCCAGCGAACAGATCAAAAGACACTGAATGAGACGAGCTTTGCCCCGCAAGTTCTTCACCTCTGGGTCCGCAGGTCGCCCCGGCGGTTTGAGCGCAATCGTAGAGACTACTAGAGATGGCCCCAACGGGCAATCGGGATGCCTGCCGCACCCGGGACGTGGGGCGGGAGAACATAAATCGAATGCTTCAGGCGCCGTTGCCGGCCGGACGTCGCCTGCGGGGTATGCTCGAAACCGGCCCCGGGCTCAGAGAACAGCGTAATACGTGAAAATCGTGTGATCGGGATTCGCGTACCGCTTGGCGGTGCCCACGATCACGGTCCGCGTGAGCCAATCGTGCGGGCCGATGGGCGTGTCGAATACGGGCGTGGTCCGGAAGTAGAACTCGCGGTCGCCGCCCCACGTCGGGTCGTTTCGGTCGATCGGCTTTCCGTCGAGCGGGTAGAGATACCCCGTGTTGTTGATGTAGATCATCGTGCCGTCGGAGGCCTGAAGCATGTAGTGGGCGTTTAGACGGCCGTTCCCCGCGTAATCGGCGCCGCTGTGCGGCACCACGCGGCCTTGGAGCCGCGGGCCTTCGATCACGCCCGAAACCGCCGGGACGTACGCACGGCGACCGTTAGGGGTCTGAAACGACACGCGCTCGCTGAATTCGATACGCACCTGAAAGACGTACTCGAGCTTGATCGGCACGATTTCGCCGAGCGGTTTGGCCGTTGCCTCGCCTGCGGGCTTGCTCGCCTCCTGTGCGCTGCCGGGAAGGCCGGCGGAGGCGAGCGCTGCCTTGGCGAACGGCCCGCCGAAGACGCTTTCGGCCAGCACGGCGCCGCCTAGCACCGAGCCTTTCAGCATGGCGCGGCGCGCGATGGGTGTTTTCGGTGAGTCTCCCGCACAAGTATGGGATTTGCTTTTCATTGGTGCGACTCCTTCGTCTGAATCTGACTGCGCTATTGAACGCACTCGAAATTGCTCGCGTCTTCCGGATTGCCCTGGCCTTTGTATTGGGCGTGCTTGGGATAGGGGCACAGCGGACGGGTGCGGCCGGGAAACGACTTTCCCTTCGCGGTTACGGAATCGGGCGCGGTTCCCTGCTCAACCCAGTTGACGACAGCTCCCAGCAAGTCGAACTTATCGAGAGTGGCGGGGCCGCCCTGGCAGTGGTTCATGCCCGGCACGAAGTAGAAGCGGCTCCACGATTGAACTTGATCCAGACCGCCGTTGTCCTTGGCCATCCGTTCGTAGTAGGCGAGCGTGTCAAATGGAGAAAACACCGGATCGCTCGTCCCATGAAAGAAGATCAGCTTGCCGCCATGGCCCGAAAACGTGCTGAGATTTGTCCACGTTGTATCCGTGAGAGTCTCGTTCTCGTCGGCCTGGACTCTGGCGACGAGCTTGTCGATGTCCATTTCGGGCGGCGGAAGAACGGGGCCGAACGGATTCGGCCCTACGCTTGGCAGGAAGCTCGAAAGCGCGCCGCCCGCGCCGACGATGTATCCGGTGTCGTAAGGGAATGCAGCGTAGACCTGATTTCCGCGGGAATCCTTCGGCCCGGCGAAGGCCTTCTCGAGAGCGCCGACCTGCTGCGAGCTCAGGCAGGCGTCCGTCTTCGCTCCCTTGCACGTGAGGACCGCGGGATCGAAATGGCAAGCCTGCGGGTTGAAGATCATGCCGTCCTTGAGTCCGTCCTTCTCATCGCAGGATTTCATGATGGCATCGGCGAGAAGTTTCTTGTCGACGACCGAAAAATCTTTGGTGGGGTCTGGTTTGCCGGAGGGATCCTTGGGTGCTATTCCACCAAAGGTAACTCTCGCCCACGTGAGCCCGATATTCGAATAGCCGGTGCGAAAGGCCGGATCGCCGGCGACGATTCCGTCGAAATAGTTGGGATAACGCTGCGACATGAGCATGCCTTCGCGCCCGCCGGTCGAGCAGCCCACGTAGTAGGAGTGCTTGGCGGGCTGCCCATAATATTGCGCGATGATTTGCTTGGCGAGGACGGTCACCTTTCCGACGGCGAAGTGGTCAAAATTGAGGGCGGCCTCCTGGTCTCTCATGAAGGACGGATCGAAGACCGCGCCCTTGTGGCCGGTGTCGGTGGAAACAACGGCAAAACCCCGCGCGAGCCCGGGCGCGTCCCCTGCGGCCTGCCAGCCGAAGGGCGCACCGACCGCTCCGTTTAGCCCACCCCCACCCTGAAAGAGAAACCGGCCGTTCCAGTTGTCTGGGAGAGCGATGGCGAAACCGATCGCGTACGGCTTTCCGTCCGCGCCGGTGCGCTGATCGATCACGCCGTCCGCGCGGCAGTACGATGGAACGACCACCGGAATCGGATCGGGGGCGAAAACAGAGGGCTTCACCGTTCCCGCCGGCGTGGCGGGAACCGCTTCCGCTTTCGTGATTGCTACGGCGGTGCCGGAGATTTTCAAGTTCATGAGGTCGGCGCATTTCTCGGCGGGCGCAATGCCATTCGCCGCGTCGCTGGACGCCTGGCCGCGCAAAGGCGAGGAAAGGGCAAGCGACAAGCAGAATAGTCCGCTCGATATTACTGTCCTGTGGCAGTGCTCCATGATCGGGCCTCCGAAACCGAGGCCATTGTAGTCGCCGGACAGGAGGATGCAAGCACATGTTGATGCGGGAGGCGGAGACGCGCCGCACCCTTGCGCGCGATCGCAAGGGTGCGGCGCGGACCGAAACGGCGCGTGCGGTTAGAGCGTCGCGTCGAGAGACAGCTCTTCGATCATCCTGTCGAGCTCCGCTTGCGCCTGGTCGTGCTTCGCCTGAAAATCAGCGGATTCACGCTTCAGAGTATCCAGGCGCGTCTCCTGATCAGCGAGCTGCTGCGTATAACGTTGCATGAGGGCACGCTCTTCCGCGCTCCCCTTGAGGGCCTTCAGATTTTCGCGGAGGCGCTGCTGGTCGTCGTAGATCTTTTGAGTCTGGTCGTCCCGGTCCATAACCTCCTTGTCGAGGGCGTCGACGCGATTCTTCTGCTCGACAATCTTGCGGAAGGCAGCCTCGATTTCAGGGCTGATGGACTTCTGCTGCACGAAGAGCTTGATCTGATCGTCAGTCAGATTTGTGAGCGCAAAGTTTGCTTCGAGAGGTTTTGCTTCCCGGACGACGAGAGAGGCTGTGGCTTTCGGATCAACGCCTAGCCGAAAGCGATAGACGTCGGAGGTGGTTTCATCGGGCTTCGGTCCGCTTTCGGCGATTCTCCAACCAGGACGCAAGGGATGTTCGATGAGAACCGTGCGCCGAGACGTATCGTCGTCGCGCACGGTATAGACGGTATCTTCACGAAGCTCGCTGCTCTGCACCATCGCGCCGTGCAGAATGCGAACATGCGTGACGCGCTGCGGACTGCTTTCTGCTTTCGCATCTACGCGGACGCCCAGATCAGCTGCATAGGAAACCAGGCGCTTCTCGCCGGGCTTGATCGAATCGGTGAGGCCCTCGCCCGCGAACGCTTCGTTTTCGAGAATGCTGAAGCTGCCGCTATCGAGCGTGAGCGGACTCGAATTGGTGAGCCAGAGAGCCCGCAAAGGCCGCGAGGAATTGAATGATCGGTTCCAAAGCGAAACCTTCTCCGCACCCACGCGTGACTGAACGATGGGCACGAGAGCGGATTCGTTCTTGCGGATCGTGACGCGATCTTTCAGTTTGTACTCGAAGAGATCGCCAAGTTCCGCCCCACGGGCGGCGGCATCCATCGCACCGCGTACTTCATTCAGTGTTGCAGCACTCGGCGATCCTCCTCCAATTCCCCATCGATTTGGCACTACCGTGGGCGCCACCGAAGCCGTTCGACCTAAGCCGCCGCTGACACCACGCCCCGAACCGAGTGCGCCTCCTGAACCGACATTTCTTGAGTTCGCGGTCCCGGATAACTCAGAGGTCTCCGTGTTCACGGTGGATGGCGTCGCGTTCACGGTAACGACCGAACTGGTGCTGCCGACTTGGAGAGTCACGTTCTGCGATTGTTCGCGGCCGCCTCCAAGGGACAGTCCTTGCAACGCGTAAGTGTTGAAGCCGAGAGCGCTGAATTCAACACGATAGTTCCCGGCTGGGAGATCTCCGACTTCATACTTCCCCTGCGTGTCGGTCATTGCGGTTCCCACCAGAGCACCCGTCTCTGAATACGCTTTCACTTCCACACGCTGCATCACCCCGCCAGTAGGGTCCATCACGATTCCGGAGAGGCCTCCCAAGCCTCCCATCATTGCTGCTTCGTGCGTTTGCGGCGTGCGCTGCGCAGTTTCGGGCAATGCGATCACCGGGCGCCGCGCGTAGTACGGCTGCGAGAGCGGCTCGATGAAGGACTGCGGCGCGCCGGCAACGAGCGAAAGCTCGACGTTGCTCCAGTCTTCTCCCACTGTGTTGTCCACGATCGCCCAGCCCTGGAGCAGAGGCTCTTCGCCCGGCTTCGAGGGCAACACGATACGGTACGTGGTCTTCCAAACGGGAACCTCGCTGATGTAGCTGACGTAAAGCTGGCGGTCTCCCGAGCCAGCGGTGTCGATAGTCATGCGGCGCAGATCCTGCTGGCGGACCGATGAGAGTAATCCAAGATAGCGGCCGACCTCGTCAGTCACTCCGCGTTCGGCGAGGCGCACGCTGACGGCCGGCGTGATCTCGACGCTGCGGACCTCACCGGCATCGCTCACGAGCGTGGCTAGATCCACTTCGAGGGTCGTGCCGCCGCTCACGCGCGTCTTCCGCTCGACGCTCAGCAAGCGGCCGGTGACGACTGTGGTTCCACTTCGAATCTCGAGCCGCGTTCCCCGCAGCGCCCCGTAGAATGCGGACAGGTCGGTTTTCTCCTCAAGGGGTAAACGCAACGATCCGAGGCGCTGGCTGAGCGGGGCCTCGGAGTTGTAGTTCACGCCGGCGATCCGGCCGCCGTTGAGATCGAGAACGGTGAGCGATTGCAGCACGTCGTTCAGCTGGCCGCTTGTGAAATCGATGCGCACAGGCTGGTCGCCGCGCACGCGTCCCAGATGCTCGAAGTAGCCGACGCCCGTCTTGTAAAGGACCACGCGACGAACGGGCAGGTTAGTGGTAGAGGAATCGCCGCTCGCGGCCTGGTTCGCAGCGGCTGCGGGCGCTGCTGCCTGGAGAAGTGAATTGGTTGGTGGGGTCTTACTCGAATGTTGAACCGACTGAGGCAGCGCTTCCGGGCAAACAGCGGATATCGCAAGGGTCAACACACACAGACACACCATCAGCATTCGCATTTTCGCCTCCTAAGTTTCGTTAACTGCTCCCTCAGGGGCCGACGTTCATACTTCGTGTTGGGACCAGCCGAACCGGCAGGGGCGCCCTTCGCGCTGGGAGCGAGAGCCGCAGATCGGTGATTATTTAGAGGCCGGTGTTGCCCGGAATGTTGTCTCTTGAAAATGTGCGGAAGGCTGAATTTCGAACGGCTAGGCGGCTAGTTGGCGGGGGCGGAGGGCTCGCGCGGAGGCCAGTCTTGTTGAGCGAATTCAACGCCCCAGAAGTGCGGGCTGGGAGAAAGGAATTCCACGCCGACGCGCGTGCCCTTGTCGGAGGTGTCGCCCAGATAGACGATGCGGCAATCCTGCTCTTCTTCGGTCGCGGGGTTCACGAGGACAAGCTCGGCGCCCAGCTCGAGCGGCTGCTGCAAATAGAGCAGGCCGCCGTGAGCGTTGATCACGATCGTCTGGCTGGTCTCGCGGAACTTGCGCCCCTCGACGTTTTTCCCCTTCGCGCTGACGGGGATGCGCGTAAAGACGCGGGAGCTGCGCCGCTGCGTGCTTGCTTGTGCTTCGAGCATCATCAAAGCCATCGTGCATGGGCGCCGTCGGGGAGTCAACCGCGGGACCCTTGCGCGTGCCCAAAGAAGCAGTTCGCAAAAGTTTGTCGAAATTCGCCGCGCTTGGGTAGTATGTGAATTCAACGGGCGGGCGACGCGGACACTTTCAACCCCAGGGGCAGGAGCTCTTCATGGACCTCATCGGCTATATCGAATCAAAACGCGAAGACAATCTGAACGAGCTGAAGGAGTTTCTGCGCATCCCCAGCGTCAGCGCCAAGAGCGAGAACAAAGCCGATATCGAGCGAGCCGCGCAGTGGGTGGCCGGAAAGCTCCGCGCCGCGGGCCTGGAAAACGCCGAAATCGCGCCGACGAAGATGCATCCGCTCGTGTACGGGGAATCGCTGCGCGCGCCCGGCAAGCCGACGATTCTTTTCTACGGCCATTACGACGTGCAGCCCGCCGAGCCGCTGGAACTGTGGACCAGCCCCGCATTCGAGCCCACCGTGCGCGACGGAAGCCTCTACGCCCGCGGCACGGCCGACGACAAAGGGCAGGTGCACATCCATCTCAAAGCGCTCGAGGCCCTGGTCAAGACGGCCGGAAAGCTGCCGATCAATCTGAAGGTGATGATCGAAGGCGAAGAGGAAGTGGGCAGCGTCAGCCTGTGGGATTTCGTGCGGCAGAACCGCGAACGATTGAAGGCCGACGCGCTCGTGGTGTCCGACACGGCGATGCTGGCCAAAGGCGTGCCCTCGATCACGTACGGGCTTCGCGGCCTGAACTATTACCAGATCGAGATCACCGGCCCGGTGCAGGATCTGCACTCCGGAGTGTTCGGCGGCGGCGTTCCGAATCCGATCACAGTCCTCGCCGAGATGATCGCAAAACTCCATGACACGAATTTCCGCGTAACCGTTCCGGGCTTCTATGACGATGTCGCGGTGGTCTCGCGCCAGGAACGCAAAGCTCTCAATGCCCTGCCCTGGAAAGAAAAGGAATTCCGCAAGACGGTGGGCGCGCCGGCGCTGTGCGGCGAGAAAGGCTATACGATCGTCGAGCAGCTCTGGATTCGCCCAACCATCGAGCTAAATGGAATCTGGGGCGGATACATCGGAGAAGGCGCGAAGACGGTGATCCCCTCGAAGGCGCACGCGAAGATTTCGACGCGCCTGGTTCCCAATCAGGATCCGGCGAAGATCGCGAAGCTGGTCGAGCGGCACATCCGTAAGCTGCTGCCTAAAACGGTGCACTGCAAATTCGAGGTGCTCAGCACCGGAAAACCGTGGGTGGCTCCCTACTCGCACCCTATTTTTCAGAAGGCGCTTCACGCATTGGAAGCGGGCTTCGGGAAGAAGGCCGTGTTCATCCGCGAAGGCGGGTCGATACCGTTCGTCACGCAGATGTACGATACGTTCAAGGTGCCGTGCGTGCTGATGGGCTTCGGCCTGCCGGACGAGAACGCTCACGCGCCGGACGAACACATCGTGCTCGAGAATTATTTCGGAGGCATCAAGTCCGTCGCGCTGTTCTACGAGCAGCTTGCGAGGCTGTGACGCGCGGATCGAGTTGCCGCACGCTGCAAAATCCCCGGTTTTCCGGGCTTTTTTAGACGTTTTCGCTTGCGTTCGCCGTATGGGACGGCTATAGTGCACCGCGGCATCCGGCCCCCGCGGCCGACCAGCAATCACACCTGAGGAGGAAAAAGAATTCAATGGCATCCCCGCTGAGCAAATCGAAAATCATTGCCCACATGGCCGATAAGGTCAGCACACCCGACAAGCCGATTTCGAAGAAGCAGGCTGCGGCGTTTTTCGACGAGCTGTTCAAGCTCGCGGTGAAAGAAGCCAAGAGCTCCGGCAAGTTCGTGATCCCCGGCATCGGACGAGCCGTGAAGGCGCACCGCAAGGCGCGCATGGGGCGCAACCCCGCCACGGGCGAAGCGATCAAGATCAAGGCCAAGACGGTTGTGCGCCTCCGCGCGGCGAAGGCGTTCAAAGACGCCGTTTTGAAGTAGTCCGATCCGGCGCTCAATCTGGCCAAAGGGTTCGAGGCGAAACCCCCATGTGCGTCCCGTCCCGACTAAAGGGAAGGACGTTCGGGGGTTTTGTCTTTTTATCCCTCCGCCATCCCCGCGGCAAATCGCATGCGTGAACACTCCGGCCTACTAACCGATCTCTACGAATTGACGATGGCGGCGGGCTATTTCGAGACGCGTTTCGACGCGCGCGCCACGTTCGAACTATTCGTCCGGCACCTTCCGCCGCACCGCAACTACCTGGTGGCCGCTGGCCTCGAGCAGGCGCTGGAATTCCTCGAAAACGTCGATTTCACGCAGGAAGAGGTCGATTATCTCCGGCGGCACCGCGTTTTCAGCCACATCGGCGGCGCGTTCTTCGACTACCTCTCGAAGTTCCGGTTCACGGGCGACGTCTGGGCGATGCCCGAAGGAACGCTGGTGTTCCCGGGCGAGCCGGTGATGCGCGTGACCGCGCCGATCATCGAAGCCCAGATCATGGAAACGTATCTGCTCGCGACGCTCAGCTACCAGACGATGATCGCGAGCAAGGCGGCGAGAATCGTCACCGCCGCGCAAGGCCGGCAGATCGTGGACTTCAGCGCGCGGCGGGCCCATGGCGGCCCGGCCAGCCTGCTCTCGGCCCGTGCATCCGAGATCGGGGGCTGCGAGGGCACCTCCAACACCCTTGCGGGCCGGCAATTCGGGATTGGCACGTACGGGACGCAGGCGCATTCCTGGGTGATGGCACATGAAGACGAAGGCGAGGCGTTCAGCCACTTTCTCGACGCCTTTCCCGAAGGCTCCGTCCTGCTGGTGGACACCTATGACGTGCGCCACGCCGTGAAGAAGATCATCGCGATGGGGCGGAAGCCGGCCGGAATTCGCCTGGACAGCGGCGACGTCGGCGGAGACAGCCGCTGGGCCCGGCGCGAGCTGGATCGCGCGGGCTGGAAGGATGTGAAGGTGTTCGCGTCCGGAGACCTCGACGAGTACAAGATTGCGGAGCTGCTTCGCGGGGGCGCTGCGATTGACGCGTTCGGCGTGGGCACCGCCCTCGGGACGCCGGGCGACGCGCCGCACCTGAATCTGATCTATAAGCTCACCGAAGTGGAGCGCGGAGGCAAAGTCCGCGAGGCGGCAAAATTCAGCCGCGCCAAGGTCACCTATCCCGGTCGCAAGCAGGTGTTCCGCTACCGGAACGCCGCGGGCGAATATGAGAGCGACCGCATCGCGCTCGAGGACGAGCCTCCCAACGGCGGCGAGCCGCTGCTTGTCCAGGTGATGCGCGGCGGACGCCGCGTCGCCCCTGCCGAGCCCGTCAGCGCGCTGCGCGACCGGTGCATCTACAGCCTGGCGCGGCTCCCGCAGCGTTATCGCCAGATCAGCCGCACGGCCGTCTATCCCGTCCGCTACAGCAAGCGGCTGCAAGCCATGCTCGAAGAGGTCCGCAAACGCGTGCGCCGCCTTGCGGTAAAATAGGGCTTGGAGCGCTTGGGAGGATTCAAACGTATGGCGCCATCAAGAATCATCTTCTGGGAAGTGGACGCGCAGGCGGATTTCATGCTGCCGGGAGGAAAGCTCTACGTGCCCGGCGCCGAGAAGATCATTCCCAATATCCAGCGTCTGGTGAATGCGGCAGCCGAAGCGAGTGTGTTTCTGGTCTCGAGCGGCGACGCGCATACCGAGAACGATCCTGAATTTCGGCGATTCCCGCCGCACTGCCTGCGGGGATCCGCAGGCGCGCGAATCATTCCTGAAGGGCTCACCGGCGATGTTCTTATGATCCCGAACGACGCGTCACAAAAGCTGCCGGAGGATGCGCTCCGCCACGCACAAGTACTGCTCCAAAAGCAGACGCTCGACGTCTTCGACAATCCGCACACAGGCGAGCTTGTCGAGCGGCTGGGCGGCGAGGCCGAGTACGTCGTCTTCGGCGTCGTCACGGAATACTGCGTGCTGTGCGCCGCGAAGGGCCTGCTCGCGCGGGGCCGCAAAGTCTCGATCGTAAAGGACGCAATCGAAACGCTGAAGCCCGAGGACGGCCGGCGCGCTCTCGATGAAATGCAAGCTCTCGGCGCGCGGCTGATCACAACGGACGAAGCGGTCGCCATGGTTGGCGCTCGCGCGCCGCATGCAGCGGTGCCCGCGCCGGGCGCTCATTAGCCGCAACGGCGCAAACATGCCAGACGAGAAGCGAGAACAAGCCTGGGAGTTGTTCCAGCAGGCGTATCAGGCTCAGACCGAAGGCGATCTCGATCGCGCGGCCCAGCTCTACAAAAGTTCGCTGGAAATCTTCCCCACGGCCGAGGCGCACACATTTCTCGGATGGACCTATCACTTTCAGGGCAAAGTGGAAGACGCGATTGCCGAGTGCAAGCGGGCGATCGAAGTGGATCCGGAATTCGGCAACCCCTACAACGATATCGGCGCGTATCTCATCGAGCTAGGCCGTCCCGATGAAGCGATCCAATGGCTCGAGCGCGCGATTGAGGCGCCGCGTTACGACCCCCGGCACTTTCCCCATTTCAATCTGGGGCGCGTGTATTACGCGAAGGGAATGTTCAGCCGCGCCCGCCAGTGTTTTCAGGAGGCGCTGCGCATCGAGCCGCGCTACACGCTCGCCCGGCAGGCCGTCGAAAAACTACGCCGCATGGTGAACTAGACCGCGGCAGCAACTTGCGGGCGCATTCTCTTGTAAATCGCAAGAACCAGCGCACCGAGGCCCCAGACAATTATCGCGAGAAATACGAGGTTCCTTACGTAGGGCAACGTCATCAGAACTTGCTGAACTCCCAAGCCGAGGGCCAGCCGCCCGATCGCCGGTCCCACGCCCACTCCGGCGCCCAGCAGCTTTTCGCCCAGCCATGAGCCCGTAAATACCTGCGCGGAATATAAGGCAATCATATAGAACAGCAGCCCGGCGATTCCGACTCCCAGGCCCACGATGGTAATGCAGGCGATGATGGCGATGATCGGAGTCGCAAACAGGAACAGCGCGCCAAAACCCAGGGCGGGGCCCACTTTCTTGCATGCCTGCACGACGTCGGAGAGGAATCCCGGCGCCACCAGCAGCACCACGAGCCCGAAGAGAAAACTCGCGCCCCAGAAGAGCGTCTGGTGCCAGTAATAGCGCGGCGAGGCGTAGTTCGGCCCGCGATGCATGATCTTGATGTCCGGGGAGGTCGCGAGCTTTGCGCTGGGCGAAATGTCCGGCTGGCGGGTTCCTTCGTAGTTCAATTTCCCGCCGATTTGAGCGGAGGAACCGACCGTGAGCCGGTCGCCCCGGATCATGGCATCACGCCCCAGTACACCATTGATTTCGAGATCGCCCGCAACGGAGAGAAGGTCTCCTGAGAGCCGGCCGTTCAGATCAGTGGCGCCGGAGAACGACGTCATCGTGCCGCCCACGACGGCTTTTTCGCCCAATTCCATCGCGCCGGCCCAGGCCATGAGGTTCTTGCCGATGGATCCGTTCAGCGTGAGATTCTGGGCCCACGCGCGCACGTTGCCGTCCACGGGGCCATCCACGCGAAGTGCCTGCGCGAAGCAGATGATGTCTCCCTTGATGTGGCCGGTCACCGTCACGACGTTCGAGAAAACGATGAGATCGCCGTCCACATCTCCGTCGATGCGCGTGCGCTGAGCCGCCGCCACGATCAGATCGTTCTTCACTTCCTGTCCGGCAAGAAGGGTGTAGTTCGGGTTCCCGCGCTCCACGTCGGCAGCCTGGGCGGCGGGAGGCAACGCCAGCGCGCACACGAGCGCGCCCATCACGAACGCGATCGCCGTGAAGCGCTGCCAGTGTTTCCTCAGCAGCCAAATTGCCACCGTTCCTAGAGTTGCCACCGCCAAAAATTCCGTGAGGCTTCGCATTGCATCCCATCCTTTCCAGAAGGCACCACTGAACAAGAGCATGGTGAGAATATTCCCTTGCGTGAAGCCGGCTTGCGACGCTTGCGCGAACCACGGCTCGATGACTCCTGTCCAGAGCGTGTAGGCCCCGCCGACGCCCAACCCGAATGCCGCGATCCATCCCCAGTGCGCTCCGCCGCGCTCCGGCGCTGAGATCAGGTGCGCGGGAATCGATTCGTCTTCCGCGGCGAGCGCCTGCCGCAGCCAAACGCCTTCGCTCTCGAGCGCGTGGAGGAGTTCGCGGCAGGCGGCACACGAGGCGAGATGCGCCGATACCTCGCGCGCGCGGCTTTCGTCGAGCTGTCGCTCGAGATAGAGCAGGCCGGTCACTTCATCGAAATGGTCGTCCAACTGGCTCATGACTTGCCTCCCGCAGAAGCTCTTTCGGCGCTCGTGCTGGTCCCGCCCAGCGCATCGCGCAATTGATGCCGGGCGCGCAGCAGCAACACGCCTACAAACGCGCGGCGCACACCCAGGGTGTCCGCAATTTCGTCATAGCTCATGTCCGCGTAGTAGCGCAGCACCAGCGCCATCCGCGCGCGATCGGGCAGCTTCGCGAGGCCCGTGCGCACCTCTTTGCTGGTGTGCTCGGTCTGGAGGCGTTCGAGCTGGCTGGGATCGGGGTGTTCGAGCGGAAGAGTATCCAGATCGCCGGTCTCGAGGTCCTGGCGGATGCGCCGGCGCCGCAGAGTGTCCCAGCAGTGATTGCTCGCGACTTTATAGAGCCACGCCGTGAAGGGGCGGGAGGAATCGTACGTGCCGAGTTTCTGTCTCACTTTCATGAAGATTTCCGTCGTCGCGTCTTCGGCGTCCTCACGGGCCGGAAGCAGCCTCCGGCAAAACCGGAAAATGGCCGGCGCGTAGCGGCGATAGAGTTCGCCCCAGGCGTCGGGATCGCCCGCCCGTACCTGGGACAGCACTTGCGCCAATTCGGCTTCGCTCATCGCCCCGGTTGTCGAATGCCTGTCCATTGTTTGATACGCAGAGCCGCTGGGAAATATTTCACAAGTATCACATATCAGCCCACTTGTCTGCGAAACATGGCTCCCAGCGCGGGGGCCGGATGCCTCCCGCGGGGTCTGATATACTCCCCTGCCTGTGCGCCGCGCGCCCTGAAAGGGCGCTGCGTGCGGCAGCTGACGCCAATCGATTCGCATGCCCGCCAAGGAACCAAAACGCCTGTTCCTGATCGACGCGATGGGTTACATCTTCCGCGCCTTCTACGCGCCCATGCCCCAGCGGCTGCGCAGCCCGTCGGGGGTGCCCACCAACGTCCCCTACCTGTTCTCGAACATGATTCGCAAGCTGGTGAAAGACTGGAAGCCGGACTACCTGGCGGTGGTCTTCGACGTTGCCGCGCCGACGTTTCGCGACAAGTTGTTCGCTTCCTACAAGGCGCAGCGCCCGCCGATGCCCGAGGATCTCGCCCTGCAACTACCATATGTCCGCCGCTACTGCGAGGCCATGCGGCTGCCCATCCTCGAATATCCCGGATACGAGGCCGACGACGTGATCGGCACGCTGGCGCACCAGGCCGCCAAGAAGGATCTCGAAACACTCATCGTAACGAGCGACAAGGATCTGATGCAGCTCGTCGGCAAGCGCGTGCGAGTGCTGAACCCGGCGAAGGCCGATCTCGTGATCGACGAAAAAAAGGTCGAGGAGATCATGGGCGTCCCACCGGCAAAGGTGCCTGACGTCATGGCGCTGATGGGCGATTCGATCGACAACATTCCCGGCGCGCGCGATCCGAACGAAAAGCCCGCTCCCGGCGAGCGGCGAAAAGCGGGGATCGGCGAAGTGGGCGCGCGGCAGCTGATCCAGCAATACGGCAGCGCGGAGGCGGTTCTCGAGCACGCGGCCGAAGTGAAGCGCGCCAACTACCGCGAGGCGCTCGAGAAGCACGGCGAGTTCGTCCGGCTCAGCAAGCAGCTCGCGACGATTCCGACCGATGCTCCCGTGCCGCTTTCGCTCGATGCGCTGCGGATTCAGGAGCCGGATTCCGCCGCTCTGCGCGAACTCTACGGCGAGCTCGGGTTCACTTCGCTGCTCAAGGAGCTTGCTCCGGCGGCAGAAACGCGTACGACCGATTACACGGCACTCGACTCACCCGCCGCGCTGCGCAGGTTTCTGGAGAGGATCCCGCAAGGGCAGGAAGCGGCTGTCTGGCTTTCACTCGAGGCCGAGGATCCCGACGAAGAAGGTTTTGGAACGCATGTCCTCGGGATCGAGGTGTCGACCGCTCCCGGCTCGGCCTGCACGGCAGCCAATGACGTTGCCGACAAAACGCTCGCTGCGATGCGCGACTGGCTGGCCGATCCGAAGCAGCCGAAAGTCGTGCACGATCCGAAGCTGTTTCATTTGCTGAGCGGCGCCGAGGATGTCGCCGGAATCCGCCACGCCACGATGCTCTACTCATATCTCTTGCGGCCCACCACGGCGAATCATGCCTTCGCCGAGGCGGTTCTGAGGAATCTGAATCAGACGCTTTCCGGGGCTTCCGGCGAGCGCGCTGATTTTCTGCTGCGGCTCGCGCCCGCTCTCCGCGCGGAAGTTGAGAAGCAAGGCCTCGCGGAGATCTACGAGACGATCGACCTGCCGCTCGCGCCCGTGCTCGCCCACATGGAAGCCACGGGAGTCCGCGTGGATTCGACCGAACTCGCGAGAATCTCCGCGAAGGCGCAGGAAGAAATCGGCAGGCTGGAGAAGGACATCTACGAGCTTGCCGGTTTCGAGTTCAATATTCGATCCACGCAGCAGCTCGCGGAAGTTCTCTTCGACAAGCTGAATCTGCAATCCCCGCGCCGCACGCGCGCCAAGGCTCGTTCCACCGCTGCGGACGTTTTGGAGGAACTGGCGCTCGTCCACGACCTGCCGAAGAAGATCCTCGAGCACCGCGAACTCGCGAAACTGAAATCCACCTATGCGGATACGCTGCCGCAGCTGATCCATCCGTCAACCGGCCGGCTGCACACGCGGTTCAGCCAGACCGGCACAGCCACCGGGCGGCTGAGTTCGTCGAACCCGAACCTGCAAAACATCCCCGTGCGCACGGAACTCGGCCGTGAAATCCGCGCCGCGTTCATTGCCTCGCCGGGACGATTGCTTCTCTCCGCAGATTATTCGCAGATCGAATTGCGCATCATGGCGCACCTCTCCGAGGATCCCGTCCTGGTGGAGGCCTTCCGCTGCGGCGAGGACATCCATTCGCGCACGGCGCAGGAGGTCTTCGGCGTGGGCCCCTTCGCGCAGACGCCCGAGCACCGGCGCGTCGCCAAGGTGATCAATTTCGGGGTCATCTATGGCCTTTCGGCGTTCGGCCTGGCCCAGCAGCTCGGGATCGACACGAAGGAAGCGGCGAAATTCATCGGCGCTTACTTCGAGCGCTACAGCGGCGTGAAGCGGTATCTCGACGCGCAGATCGCCGAAGTCCGCAAGACCGGCCTCACGCGAACGCTCTTCGGTCGCACCCGGCCGATTCCCGAAATCAATTCGCCGCAGCCGAACCTCCGCAGTTTCGCGGAACGCACCGCGATGAACACCCCCATGCAGGGCGCTGCCGCGGATCTCATCAAGCTCGCGATGATCGAGCTCGACCGCCGGCTCGCCGGCGAATTCAAGTCGCAGATGATCCTGCAAGTCCACGACGAGTTGCTGTTCGAGGCGCCGGAGGAGGAAATGCCGCGGCTCACGACGCTCGTCAAGGAAGTGATGGAGGGTGTGCACGAGCTGCGCGTTCCCCTCGTGGTGGATACGAAGTCCGGCCCGAACTGGCGCGACATGAAATGAAGCAGGAATATGGAGAAGAGAAATTGGAAAACAGGCCTGATTAGGCGATGACAGCGACCTCGTTATTCTCCATGAACTCTGCGCCTTCTCAGTGTTCTCTGTGTTAGAGTTTTTTCATTCCCGCAAGAACGGCGAGGTGAGGCGATGGCACCGGATCATGGCGAAGGTTTTCTGAAGCTCGTTCGAGAAGCGAAGTCGCGCATCAAGGAGGAGGACTTCCGCGAGACGAAGAAACGGATGGACGCCGGCGAGAGAATCATTCTCGTGGATACGCGCGAGGACGCCGAATGGGCCCGCGGCCACATCCCCGGCGCGATCCATCTCGGCAAGGGCATCATCGAACGTGACATCGAAAAGACCGTCCCCGACAAGGAAACGCAGATCGTGCTGTATTGCGGAGGCGGATTCCGCTCCGCGATCGCGGCGGAAAATCTTCAGAAGATGGGCTACAGCAATGTGGTCTCGATGGACGGCGGCTGGCGCGGATGGACGGAAGCAGGCTTCCCCATCATCCGGGATTGAGATTCGCTGTTTCTTGGCGTCCGGAGAGAGTTGGCTGGGGCGGTTGGACTCGAACCAACACCGTCCTCATTAACAGTGAGGTGCCCTACCGATTGGACCACGCCCCAACTCGGTTGCGGATGATTCTACCTAAATTTACACGAATCCGGCGCGGACGTGAATGCGCATCGAAAAGTTTTCTTGAGGGCCGCTTTGGGCAACGCGGCGAAGAGGAAGTGAGTGCATGCACCCCCGCCGCGCGTTCGAGAGGGGTAGCTTGAAGTTTCGGCTCGGCGGAAGTGGTCCGGGGAAGGAAGCCGGCCCAGCCCTCAATCCCCGAAGGGATCCTCGGCTTTCCTTCCCCTGACGCCTGAACGTAGGGCACGCGAAAAACCAAAGCTAAGCTGCTGAAAGCACACGTGTTTTGTTTCCAGTCCACGGTAAAAAGTCCCCGGCGCCAGTAAAAATTCCGGCTGCCGCGCCGGGTGCAAATCGTATCCGCCAAAGGAAAAGCGAAGAAGCCAGGCTTTATGATCAAAACCAGCCGTGTCTTGCTCAGAAGTTGGCAGAAACGCGATCGGGAAGCATTCGCGCGCCTGAACTCCGACCCGAGGGTCATGGAGTTCATGCCCGGTTGTCTGTCCGCCGCCGAGAGCGACCTTCTCGCCGATCGCATCGAAGACCATTTCCGCCAGCACGGCTTCGGGCTCTACGCCGCCGAGCTGCGCCAGGAGGGGCAATTCATCGGGTTTATCGGGCTTTCGGTACCGGCGTTCGAAGCGCATTTCACGCCGTGCGTGGAAATCGGCTGGAGACTCTCCGCCGACTTCTGGGGCCGGGGCCTCGCCACCGAAGGAGCAAAGGCCGTCCTGGAGCACGCGTTTGGCGTGCTCGGACTGGAATCGCTCGTGTCCTTTACGGTCCCCGCAAATGTCCGATCCATCCGCCTGATGGAGAAAATCGGCATGACTCGCAATCCCTCCGAGGACTTCGATCACCCGATTTTGCCGAAAGGCCACCCGCTGCGGAGACACGTGCTTCATCGTCTTCGGCGCAACCGGAAATAGCGCATTTCGGCCCCTCCGACGTCGCCTTGACCGCGCCGAGCGGCGCCTGCTATGTTGATAGATTACGCTGGGCTCATTCTACTCAGTGTATAGCGCGCCTCTCTGTATGGAGGCGCTCCACTCATGGGTCTGAAGAAAATCGTCATCCGGGGCGCCCGGCAACACAATCTCAAGAACATCAGCCTGGAAATCCCGCGCAACACCCTGACCGTCATTACGGGACTTTCCGGCTCGGGCAAATCCTCGCTCGCGTTCGACACGCTCTATGCCGAAGGCCAGCGCCGCTACGTCGAATCGCTTTCGGCTTACGCGCGCCAGTTCCTCGATCAGATGGAGCGCCCCGACGTGGATTCAGTCGAAGGCCTGTCGCCATCGATTGCGATCGAGCAGAAGACCACCACGCGCTCGCCTCGTTCCACCGTCGGGACCATCACGGAAATTTACGATTACCTGCGCGTCGTTTACAGCGCCATCGGCACGCCGCACTGTCCGAATTGCGGCAAGCCGATCGCCCGGCAGTCCACCGAACAGATCGTGCAGGCTGTGATGGCGCTGAAGCCGGAGGACCGCATCATGGTTCTCGCGCCAGTGGTCCGCGGGCGCAAGGGCGAGTACAAAAAAGAACTCGAGAAGTACGCGAAGGAAGGCTACGTCCGGGCGCGCATCGACGGCGAGCTTGTGAATATCGACGAGCCGCACGCGCTCGACCGCCGGAAAAATCACACCATCGAAGTCGTCGTGGACCGCTTGCTGCTGAAAGGCGGCATCGCGCACCGGCTCGAGCAATCGATCGAAACAGCGCTGAAGCTTACCGGAGGGCTCGTCACGATCGCCGTCGTGGGCGGCGAGGAGCGCGTGTACTCCGAGAAGCTCGCGTGCCCGGATTGCGGCATCTCGGTGCCGCTGCTCGAGCCGCGTTCGTTCAGTTTCAACTCGCCGTACGGCGCCTGCACCGAGTGCCACGGCCTCGGCTCGAAATACGACTTCGATCCGGCGAAGGTGATTGTCGATTGGACCAAGCCGCTCTTTGAAGGCGGCCTCGGTCCCGGTTCCGGCTCGTCGAACCTTCAGCGCACGCTGCGCATTGCTGCTGCCGCGCACGGCTTCGATCTGGACACACCGTTCGAGAAGATGCCGCGCAAAGTGCAGAACCTGGTTCTGCGCGGGAATCCTTCCAACGGCGGAACTGCCAAGGGCCTGCACTTCCAGGGAATTCTGGGGCACCTCGAAAGCAGCCTCGGCGATTCGAACTCCGACAATTACCGCGAATGGCTCACGCAGTACATGTCGCCCGCGCCCTGCACGGCATGTAACGAGCGCCGGCTGCGGCCCGAAAGCCTTGCCGTGAAAATCGCGGGCATGTCGATTGCGGACTTCACGGCGCTCGCGCTCACCGAGGCGCGCCCCGCGGTGGACAAGATTCGCAGCCGCCTCTCGCTGCGCCAGCGCAAGATCGCGGGACGTCCGCTCGCCGAGATTGCCGAGCGGATCGATTTTCTCCTCGCGGTCGGACTCGGCTACCTGACGCTCGCGCGCTCCGCTGCGACGCTATCAGGCGGCGAAGCCCAGCGCATTCGCCTCGCGACGCAGATCGGCTCGCGCCTGCGCGGCGTCCTCTACGTGCTCGACGAACCTTCCATCGGCTTGCACGCCCGCGACAACGGCCGCCTGCTCTCGACGCTCGAAACGCTGCGCGACCTCGGCAACACGGTCCTCGTCGTCGAGCATGACGAGGAAACGATTCGCCGCGCCAATTACGTCGTCGATCTCGGTCCCGGCGCAGGAAAAACTGGCGGATATCTGGTGGCATCCGGGTCTCCGGCCGAGATTGCCGCGAACCCGGCGTCTCTCACCGGGCAATATCTCTCCGGCAAAATGAAGATCGCCGTTCCGGCGGAGCGCCGCAGCCCGAACGGCAAGTCGATCACGATTTTCGGCGCGCACGGCAACAACCTGAAGAACATCGACGTCGTGATCCCGCTCGGGCTGCTGACGGTCGTCACGGGCGTTTCCGGCTCGGGGAAATCCACGCTTGTAAACGACATTCTGTACCGCGCGCTCGCGGCAAAACTCTATCGGTCGATGGAAAAGCCCGGCGCGCACCGCGCGATCCTCGGCATCGAGCATATCGATAAGGTGGTTCAGATCGATCAGGCGCCCATCGGCCGCACGCCGCGCTCGAATCCCGCCACCTACACCGGGGTCTTCGCGCCGATCCGCGAGCTTTTCGCCATGCTCCCCGAATCGCGCGAGCGCGGCTACAAGCCGGGGCGTTTCAGCTTCAACGTGAAGGGCGGCCGCTGCGAGGCTTGCCAGGGCGGCGGCCAGCGGCGGATCGAGATGAACTTCCTGCCGGACGTGTACGTAACCTGCGAGGTGTGCCGCGGCAAGCGCTACAATGCCGAGACGCTCGCGGCCCGCTACAAGGGCCTCTCGATTTCCGACCTGCTCGATCTTCCGATCGAAGAAGCGCTCAAGGCGCTTGAAAACATTCCCGCGATCCAGCAAAAGCTGCAAACGCTCGCCGACGTCGGCCTGGGTTACGTCCAGCTCGGGCAATCGGCGACCACGCTTTCCGGAGGCGAAGCGCAGCGCACGAAACTCGCGCGCGAGCTTTCCCGCCGACAGACCGGCCGCACGCTCTACATCCTCGACGAGCCGACCACCGGCCTGCATTTCGACGATGTGAAAAAGCTGATGGACGTGCTGAACCGCCTCGTCGGTCTCGGCAATACGGTGCTCATCATCGAGCACAATCTCGACGTGATCAAGCAAGCGGACTGGATCATCGACCTCGGGCCCGAGGGTGGCGAGGCGGGCGGGCGCGTGGTGGCGCAAGGATCGCCCGAGCTGGTCGCGCGGAGCAAGAAATCGTACACGGGCCAGATCCTCGTCCGCGCGCTCAATGGAGCGAACGGGCATCGCTGATGCTGAAGCCGATGCCTTGCGTCGAAGCGAGTGTGCCGGTAAAGTGCGATGATTCATTGCGGCTGCAAATTACGCGCCGCCAACGATCATGACCTCCGCCGACGATTATCCGCCACAACCCGAGGCGCCCGAGCCCATCGCGGCCTCGCAAACCGTCGAACCCGCGCAAGAGCCCCCGGCTCTGATGAAACGGGCAGTTCCGGAAGACCTCCGCGTGCCGTGGGGCTGGATCGACCTGCTGCTCTTTGTGGTGATCGCTTTTTTCGGCACGCTTGTGCTGGGCGTCGCTCTGGTGATCGGCTTCCATCTTCTGGGAGCCAGTCGCGAGCAGGCGCAGAGGTTTTTTGGCGAGCGGACCAGCGTCAGCGTTCTGCTTCAAATCGCGCTCGACTTTGCCCTGCTCGGGTTTCTTGCCTTGCAGGTTCGTTTGCGCTTTCACGCTCCGTTTTGGCGGACGATCGGCTGGCGCCCGCTTGAAACCGGGGGCCGCTCTCGCGGCCGAACCGTTCTCCTTCTCATCCTGGCGGGGCTCGCACTCGACGTTGTGGTCACCCTGGCGTCCGCCATCTCTCCCCCCAAGCAGGAGCTGCCCATCGAGGCGCTGTTCCGGGATACTCGCACGGCGATCCTGTTTATGCTCGTGGCGGTGGTGCTGGCTCCCGTGATCGAAGAGACGATCTTCCGCGGCTACATATATCCCGTGCTTGCGCGAAGCTGGGGAGTACCGGCGGGCGTGCTGGCGACCGGCCTGGTCTTCGGCGGATTGCACGCCCCGCAATTGTGGGGCGGCTGGGCGCAGATTGCCGCGCTGGTGATCGTGGGAGTTGCGTTGACGCTTGTCCGCGCGTCCACTCGCACCGTGGTCGCGAGCTTCATCGTGCACACCAGCTACAACTCATTTCAGGTGCTCGCCATCTTGATCGGCACACACGGGCTGCGCCATTTCCCGCCCGCGCACTAGCTCTGCGCCGTCGCGCCCCCGAGGAATCAGTTAGAATGATGCCTGGTCTGCGCCGCGCTTGATTCCGGGCGCCGCGCATTTCGCGGAGACAAGCCCTTGCATACAGTTGAGCCCATTCGATGGACGGCCGAGGGTGTGGTCATGCTCGACCAGCGGAAGCTGCCGGGCGAGGTGATCTACCACACGTACACCGATTTCCGCGACGTGGCGCGTGCGATCAAGGACATGGTGATTCGCGGCGCTCCGGCCATCGGCGTCGCGGCGGCGATGGGCGTGGCTCTCGGTGTCGAGCACTCGAAAGCGAAGACGCTTGAGCAATTGCGCGCCGAATTCGCAACGATCTGCGAGACTCTCGCGAAAACGCGCCCCACGGCCGTGGATCTGTTCTGGGCCATCGCGAGATTTAAGCGCCGGTTCGAAGAGCTTTCGCTTGCGGCGGCGAACGGCGGCAGCGCCGGCCTCGCCGCGATCCGGGCCGCGCTCGTCGAGGAAGCACAGAAGGTTCATCAGGAACGTCGCGAGGCCGACGAGCGCATCGGCCAGCTCGGCGCGGAGCTTTTGCCCAAAAGCGGCCGGGTGATGACGCAGTGCAATGCCGGAGCGCTCGCTACCGGCGGAATCGGCACCGCTCTCGGCGTGATCCGCATGGCGGTCGAGGGCGGCTACCGGATTGAGGTGCTGGTTCCCGAGACGCGGCCCTATTTGCAAGGAGCCCGGCTGACCGCGTGGGAATTGCATCAGGATCACATTCCCCTGACCCTCATCACCGACAACATGGTGGGACATTTCCTGAAGACCGGAGGGGTCGCGGCAGTGGTGGTCGGCGCCGACCGGATCGCAGGCAACGGCGACACCGCCAACAAGATCGGCACATACGGAATCGCCGTGCTCGCGCGGGAGAACAAGGTTCCGTTCTACGTCGCCGCCCCGATTTCGACGCTCGATCTCTCAATTGCCTCAGGGGAGCAGATCCCGATTGAAGAACGTTCCGAAGACGAAGTTCACCATCTCGCCGGCGTGCGTATTTCGCCGATGGTGCGCGCGGCGCATCCCGCTTTCGACGTGACGCCGGCGCGATTCATCACCGCGATCATCACCGAGCGAGGAGTCGCGCGCCCGCCCTATGAAAAGTCACTTGCGGCGTTGACAGGGATGAGGGACGAGGGGTGAGGGGCGAGAAATGCCGGACCGCATTAGCAGTTATCGTGATCTGCTCGTCTGGCAAAAGGCGATGGACCTCGTCGTCGCGAGCTACGAGATTGCGAAACGCCTGCCCCATCAAGAAAACTACGGACTGATCTCGCAGATCCAGCGCGCAGCCGTTTCGATACCGGCGAACATTGCCGAAGGTCATGGCCGGAGGCACAGGGGCGACTACCTGCACCATTTATCGATGGCCAGGGGTTCCCTGCTCGAGCTCGAAACGCACCTCCTAATCTCGGTGCGCCTCGCGTACCTGCAACCCCGGGACATCGAAGCCATCCTCGGCCTGAGTGACGAATTAGGGCGAATGATCTCCGGCCTCATCCAAAAACTTCGGAACAAGACAGGCTAACAGACGCCGGACCGCAGATATTCCCTCGTCCCTCAACCCTCGCCCCTCGTCCCTATTCGTAGCGGAGCGCTTCCACCGGATTCAGCCGAGCCGCTTTCCACGCAGGATACACGCCGAAGAAAACCCCGATGGAACCCGCGACGAGTACGCCCACCGCAACCAGTGTGAACGAAACCGCAGCGGGGAACGACGAGAATGCCAGCCGGATTGCGAGGACGAACATGCCTCCCAGGAGCACGCCAATTACGCCTCCCAGCGAGGCCAACGTCACGGCTTCGAGCAAAAACTGCGTCAGAATATTCGTCCGGCGAGCGCCGATGGCCTTGCGCACACCGATTTCACGCGTCCGCTCAGTCACGCTGACCAGCATGATGTTCATCACGCCGATTCCGCCGACGAGAAGCGCCACGGAGCCAACCGCTAGCATCACGATGAAGATGCCGCTCGAGATTTGATTCCACAGATCGAGAAACGTGTCCGTCGTCATGATCGCAAAATCGTCTTCTTTGTCCGACGGCAGGCGCCTCATGCGGCGCAGGTATTCGCGGACCTCGTCGATCACGATCGGCATCGTCGTCGTGTCGTCCGCCTGGACGAAGAGCACGAAATCCTTGAACTCGGGGTGCAGTCCCCTCATCGTGGAGAAAGGCACAATCACGATGTTGTCGTTGGGGTTTTCTCCGTTTCCTAAAGCCTGCTTCTGCTCTTCCAGCACGCCGACGGCCGTGAACACCTTGCCTTCGACCAGGATCTCCTGCCCGATGGGGTCCTCGTTGTTGGGGAACAGCTTCTTCGCCGTGGTATGGCCCAGGACGGCGACGGTCGAGCGATGAACTTCATCCGTGTCGTTAAAAAAACGGCCGCGTTCCATTTCGAGATTCGTGATCTTCATGATCGACGGCGTGTTGCCTTGCAGAATGACGCTCTTCGCGCGATAGTTGCCGCGGCGGACGCTGCTCGATCCCACGCCAATTTCAAAGTTCTGGATGCGCGCTTCCGGCGCCGCGGCCGCCACATGCGGCAGAAGCGCGAGGCCGTCGGCCCACTCCGCCTTCAGCTCCTTCCGCTGTAGCTCCTCGGCCGGACGCCGGCCGAGCGTGGCAAACGAAAACCGGTAGCAGATAATTGTATTCGACCCGAGGACCGACACGTTGCCGAGCACGTTCGAGTTCAGCCCGTGAATCACCGCCCCGATCACGATGAACGTGGTCACGCCGATGACTATTCCCAGAACGGTGAGAAACGAACGGAGCGGATTTCGGCGCAGAACGTCGAGCGCGAGCAGGATCGATTCCCTCAGCTCGCCGGCCCGCCTATTTCTTTTCTTGATCTCGCCTGTCACTCGTACCTCAGGGCTTCCACGGGGTTGAGCCGCGCTGCCTTCCACGCCGGATAAACGCCGAAGAACACGCCGATCGATCCGGCAACGGATACGCCCAGGGTTACGAGCGAGACGGAAACCGCAGCGGGAAACGCGGAGAAGGCCAGCCGAATCGCGAGGACGATCAATCCGCCCAAGAGCACGCCGATCACGCCCCCCAACGCGGACAGCGTCACAGCCTCGAGCAGGAATTGCGTGAGAATATTCAACTTGCGGGCCCCGATGGCCTTGCGCACGCCGATCTCGCGCGTCCGCTCGGTCACGCTCACCAGCATGATGTTCATCACGCCGATGCCGCCCACGAGCAGCGCCACCGAGCCGACCCCAAGCATCGCCATAAAGATGCTGCTCGAAATCTGCTTCCAGAAATCGAGGAACGTATCCGTGGTGAGCAGCGCAAAATCGTCGTCCTTGTCCGACGGCAGCCGCCTGACCCTGCGCAGGTATTCCCGCACCTCGTCGACAACAAGCGGCATGTTCTTCGTGTCGTCCGCTCCGACAAACAAAACGAAATCCTTGAACTCGGGATGCATCTTCCGCATCACCGAAAACGGAACGAACGCAATATTGTCTTCAGGATTTTCGCCCGATCCCACCGACTGCTTCTGCGCCTCTAATACGCCCACGACCGTGAACGCCTGCCCTTCGAGCAGCACTTCCTGTCCCACTGGATCGTCGCCCTTGGGGAAAAGAGTTGTCGCCGTGATATGGCCCAGAACAGTGACCGGGGAGTGATGCTCTTCATCCGTTTGATTGAAAAACCTGCCTCGCTCCAGATTGAAATTGCTGATCTTCGCGATGGCCGGCTTATCCCCTTCCAGGATGACGTTCTGCGCGCGATAACTCCCGCGGCGCACGTTGCTCGAGCCCGCATTCAGGTTGTAATTCTCGATCCGCGCTGTCGGGGAGGCCGCCACCACGTGCGGCAGCAGAGCCAGATCGTCGGCCCATTCCGCCTTCAGCTCTTTCCGCTGGAGCACGTCCGCCGAAAGCCTGCCCAGCGTGGCCCAGGAGAACTTATAGACGATGATGGTGCTCGACCCGAGCGACTGGATTTGACCGAGGACGTTGGTATTGAGGCCGTTGATGACCGCCCCGATGACGATGATCGTCATCACGCCGATCACAATCCCGAGGACCGTCAGAGACGATCGAAGCAGATTTCGCCGCAGAACGTCGAGCGCAAGTGCGACGGATTCCACGATGCCGGCGATCCCGCGTTGCTTGCGCACTTTTCTCCCCTTATTCGGAACGCAACGCCACGACGGGGTCAAGCCGCGCCGCCTTCGCCGCCGGATAGACGCCAAAGAAGAGCCCGACGCTCGTCGCCACGAGCAGCCCCATGGCGACCGACCACAACTGAACCGAGCTCGGCAGCGACGTCGTCCAGGTCACGATCTTTGCCAGCAGAATCCCGAAAATGACGCCGCAAGCTCCCCCAATCGCCGCGATCGTGGACGATTCGATCAGAAACTGCAGACGAATATCGTTCTGTCTTGCGCCCAGAGACTTTCGCAGGCCGATCTCCCGCGTCCGCTCCGTCACGGAAACGAGCATGATGTTCATGATCACGATGCCGCCGACGATCAGAGCGATCGAGGCGATTCCGATCGTGACGCCGAAAAACGTCCCGCTGATGCTGCCCCATATCTGGAGAAATGAAGCGTTCGTTTCCATCGCAAAATCGTCCGCGTCCTGATAGGCCAGGTGCCGCCGCCCGCGCAGGATCATCCGCACTTCGTCCATAGTAGGATCGAGCGCGCCGGTGCCGTTGGCCTTCACCCACAGCCGCACGGAATCATCGCTCCCGTAGATTCTCTGGAATGTGGTGAGCGGCAGGATCACCCAGCTGTCTTGCGACTGGCCCATCGAGGAACCGCGCTTCTTCCCGACGCCGATGATTTCGCACTCGGATGTGTCCACGCGGATCATCTTGCCGATCGGGTCGGTTCCCGGCAGCAGCTTGTCCACCACGTCGAAGCCCACGTCGCAAACAAACGAGCCGCGCGCCATGTCCTGCCGGTTGAATATCCGGCCCGCGGTCAGCTCGCGGTCGAGCACCTGAGGCATTTCGTACGTGAAGCCGAGAATGGCGGCGTCGGAAATGTATTCTGTTCCGTACTTCACCTGGCCGACGTGGTTCAGGTTGCCGGCGACGGCCACGCAGCGCTGGCAGGTGTCGCGGACGGCTTCGTAGTCGTCAAAGTGAAATTTCCTGCGCTTTTGCGCCTCTTCGTATTCCTCGATCGTGGTGATCACCGAGGGCCCGCGGTTGATCATGAAAACGTCCGCGCCCAGGTTGCTGGAAATCCTCTGGGCGACGAAGCCGTTCAGGCCGTTGATCATGCTCACCACTGCGATCACGGACGTCACCCCGATCACGACGCCCAGCAGAGTGAGCACGCTGCGCATCTTGTGCGCCCAAAGGCTGGCGACGGCGATGCGCACCGCCTCGCCCAGCGCCATAGAGGTTTTCGCTGCCATGTCGTGGTTGTCCGCCCGGCCTACAGATTATACGCGCGCGGCCTGCCCGAAGTTGCATGGTATCTCCGCTGCAACCCCTGTAACTGTTGAGGTTTCCAACTGGGAAAGTATGTCGCGAGATTTCAAACGCGGTGGGAAGCCGGTTGCAAAAACAAAGGGGGGCCCGCAAGGGGGCCCCCTCTAAGTCAGGCACTGCCGGATGAAGCTTAGAACGTGATCTGTAACCCCAGCCGCACGATGCGCGAACCACCGCTGAATTGCGTCTTATCCAGGAAACCTGAACCAGTCGCCTGGATGTTCGTGTACGTGGTGCTGAGTGCGTTGTTGACCAGGTTGATGAACGACCCGGACGCCGCTTGAAATACGTCCGGCTGAGCCAGCGCGTAGTTCCGGTGGTTGAACACATCGTACGCAGCCACAGAGAAGATCGCGTGAACCCGCTCTCCGATGTGCGTGTCCTTCTGGATGGTCATATCCCACACGTTGTACCCGGGAGACCGGAATCCAACGCGGCCCATATTGCTTTTTGCGCCGAGCCCTGCGGTAACGTATTTCGCTGTCGGATCATCCGCCAGATAGCCAACGATGTTTGAGTCGTCACCGCTTCCGCATGGAATGATTCCCGCGTTCGGCCCGGTCGTTGGGATTGATGAAGCGAGAACAATCCGTGTCGCTCCACCGGCTTGATCGTTGCATACGTAATCAATCGGAGTCCCGCCCAGAACTGTCCCACTGGGGTTGAATATGGGCCGATCACCAGCTGAGCTGCCATCGCCGTTGGCATCCGCGCCGTTTATGATGCTGACCGGAGTCCCGCTGGCGGCCAGCCACGTGCCCCCCCACTGCCAGCCCCTGGTAAAGCCTCTTGCGAGCGCGCTGTCCCCATGGGAACCGGGGATGTCGTACACCCAGGAAAGTGCGAGCTTGTTCGGCACGTCAAGCGCCGAGCGCCCCCAGTCCTGATTGATGTGCTGCCAATCCTGCCCTCGCCGGGGGTCGACGGTGCTTGTAAAGAGCTCGTTCGTGGCATCGTCGGAGTTCCGCGAATAGGTGTAGTCGGCACGGAACGTTAGTCCGTGGCCCACGCGGTGATTGAAATCGGCCGAAATACCATGGTAGATCCCATTCGCCAGCGCGGGGAATCCCGTCACCAAGGCGCCGCAGAATCCCTGCAGTCCGTATATGAAAGGAGAGGGGTTGGCGCAGCCGCTTGCTGTATCGGCTCCGCCGGCGTTGTTCTCGAAATTGTCCCAAGTCGCCAGCGTCACGGCCGGTGACGCTACAGTCGCCGGTACCTGACCCGCGCTCACATAGGTCGGAATCGGCGATAGTCCGGCATCAAAGCCTGTCTGGGTATTCAACCGGGCTTGTATGGGCAGCTCCAGACTGCGCGTGCCTACGTAACGAACTTCGAGGGACGAGTTCCATCCCAGCTCGTGCTGCACGCCTGCGGACCATGTCAGCACCTTCGGCTCAATAATATTGTTGATAAAAGCGCTTGAGGACTCCCGGCAGGAGAGGACGGTGTCGCAAGGTATGTTCACCGATAGGAGTCCTCCACCCTGCAAGAAGCCGTGACCCAATCCGCTCCCCCCGGTAAAGTCAGGGCACCAGGCAGGTGCTCCCGCAAGGCCACACGTGAGCGTAGGATTCTGTTCCGTCTCGAGTTGAGGGGGCAGGCTGATGGATGGGAAGTTCTGCGGCGTCACGTCATACGAGACCCCGAATCCCGCGCGAATCGCCCACTTCCCGCTTCCGGTGGGATCGTACGCCAGCCCGATGCGCGGCGCCCAATTGTTGTAATCGCCTTTGGGTGTCGCAAAGGTGAACGCACCTGCCAAGTTCGAAATGGAATTCATGTTTTGCAAATTATCGTCGAGAGGAACACCGTTCCACTCATAGCGCAGGCCAAGGTTCACTGTGAAGCGCGGGAACATCTTCCAGTCATCCTGGATAAAACCGTTGGCCCCTTTCTGGTTGCCGCGAAACCGCCCAGTACCTGCGCCGCGGAGCGCGCCGTTCCTCCCCGTCGGCACCAGATCGTTCGCCAATTCATTGAGGTTTGCATAATCCCACTCGCCCCGCGACCGCGCAAGGAAACCGGCTGGGTTGATCGAGTCATACCACGCCGCCCCCCACTTGAAAGTGTGATTCCCGCGCACGTAGCTCATTTGATCTACCAACTGGTATGTATTGAGCACCGTACTTTGCGGGGAGCAGCCCTGAGGCCCGATGTTGACGCCGATATCGTCCACTTCGGCGTTGGGGAAGTTCGCGAACGCCGCCGGAACGGTGAATGGAATTACTAGCCGCGAGAAACTTGTGCGGAACTCGTTCACAAACGAGCTTGAAACAGTCCAAGTGTCTTTGAAGAGGTACTTTCTGGCGTCCTCTCCGGTGCTCCCTGTAAACTGAGACTCTGGCGTGCTTGCGTTCACGTTCGGTTGCCGCGAACGGTCATACAAAACGTGGAAGGCGAGCACGTGCTTCCCCAGGTTTGCATCAGCGTTGATGTCGAAATCCCATTGGTTAAGATAGCTCGGCGCCAGCGGAGCAATGCTGCCGATCGGGATATCGCAACCTGCTGCGCACGAAGTGCCGGGCACAGTGACCACTTTGAAACAGGGTAGAGTCCCGATTGCTGGCGGGAGGGGTACTTTCCCACTGGCATCGCAGTTTTGATCCTGGGACGGAGCCGTTGGAAACTGCGTGAAGATCGCTTGCACCGCGGTATCTGAAACCGATTCCAGAGTCGTCAGGCCTGCTGCTGTAGGCGTGGATTGCCCCACACCCTGGTTTGAGAGTCCCTGCACGATCCGCTGGTATGCTCCATAGATGAATAGCTTGTCGTGGAGAATCGGCCCGCCGATGTCCGCGCCGAACCGGTTGAAATCGGAGCGCGGTATCGGAAGGATGTTGCCTTCGGCATCCTTATTTCCCTTCTCCAGGTTGTCGTAGGCGTCATAGTGACGGTTGTTGTTGAACTCCCATGCGCCGCCGTGCCAGGAATTGGAGCCCGACTTCAGAATGGTATTGAACTGTCCGCCTGCCGAATGGCCGTATT
>Ga0335077_10001141_pt1 | contig 31032 bp, 28 predicted proteins | sample Lox_Sample_31_FD_207151 | JGI IMG/M metagenome (GOLD analysis project Ga0335077, IMG submission 207151) | Soil microbial communities from Loxahatchee National Wildlife Refuge, Florida, United States - Lox_Sample_3.1 | ecosystem: Environmental > Terrestrial > Soil > Wetlands | place: USA... | reverse complement strand
CTGGTATGGCGCGTGATGCTCGGCGACGATCTGAAACCGCTGGTCTCGGACACCATTCATTCCTGCGGCCGCTACCACCTCTTCTATCCCTCCGCGCGGGTCCGTGAGCGAGCCGGACCGATCCCCGGGGAAGAGCTTGACGACGAGAGCCGGTTCGTGCCGCAACGGATCGACGTGCTGAACGATGGCGAACGTCAGCTCTTGTACGTCGCTGCGCGCACGCACTACGTGCGGCGCGTCGCCGTGACGGCCGATGAATCCGCGGGCGGCGTGCAATACGAACTGCGCGACGAGAACGACCTGCGGTCGCTGCCATGGCCCAACGACGCAGCGCCGCGGGGAACACGAAGTGCATACGGGCCGGACGGGTTGATTGCCGGCACCGAGCGTTCGGAGCGATGGTTCCTGTGGCCGTCCGGCGTGAAAAGCGTCGGGCAAATGCGCCAGTGGGGCCATCATGCGACTGCCCTCGTCGGGCACCGGCATTTCGACGATCCGAACCTGTTCGATCGGTACTTCGAACTTGCCGGCGAAGGCAGCGACCCGCGTTAGTCCCGCCTAGGCTGCTTGCGCGCCGGGCTTGCCGGCCTCGACGGCCCACGCGGCGGCCGTGCTTACCTTGGGCGCGCGCAGCGTCACGTCGTCCGCGACGCGCAATCGGACGTGCAGGTCGCGCGCGGTGACTTCGGCGAGCAGGTAGCCACGATGGACGCCGTCACCGAACAGGACATGCGGGTTGGCCTCGGTCAGCGCAGCCATGCGGCGCGCGTCCAGGCTAGAAGGTGAGGTGATGCTCGTGCCGCAGAACTCCGTCGCGATCGTCGGCGAACCGGGTGAATCGAAGTCCGTCTTGACGTCGCAGACGTACGTCGTGTGCACGTCGCCGCCGAGAAACACGGGATTGGCGGGGCGGGCCGCGCCGAGAAGTCCCAGCACGCGCGCGCGTTCCGCCGGGTACCCGTCCCAGCCGTCGGTCCAGAAGCGCTGTCCGTGTTCGTTGCGCAGCATGCGCGAGAACGCCGTTTGCTGCGTGATGAACGTCCAGCGCGCCCGGGTCACCGACAGTTCGCGTCGCAGCCACGCCATCTGCTCCGGCCCGAGAAGGTTGCGCGCCGGATCGCGTCGCTCGGGACAGGCCGCGTCCTCGACCATGCTGCTTCCGCCGCGTCCCTTCGGCTGGCAGGCCTGCCGATCGCGATACTGGCGATCGTCCAGCACCACGAAGGTTGCCAGGTCACCCGCCGCCGCGCGGCGGTACATGCGCACGTGTGAGAAGCGTTCGACCAGCGCGGACGCGGCAAGAGGCATGTGCTCGTAGTAGGCCTGGTACGCGGCGATCCGTCTTGCACGCCCGTCGATTGCCGGATCCTCGCCGATGTCGCGCGCGTAGTCGTTCGAGACTTCGTGGTCGTCCCAGGTCAGCAGCCATGGGCAGTGCCGGTGCATTTTCTGCAGCGACGGGTCGAGTTTGTACAAGCTGTGCCGCAGGCGGTAGTCGAAGAGCGTGCGCGCGGAAGGAAACGGGTGCACCCGGAAGCGGTTCGCGCGCGGTCCGCCTTCGTAGATGTAGTCGCCGACAAAGACGACGAGATCCGGATCGTCCGCGCGCATCGCCTCGTAGGCGCCGAAGTACCCGTGTTCGTAGTGCTGGCAGGAGGCGAGTGCAAAGCGCAGGCGCGCGCCCTCCGCAGGCAGTGGGCGCGTGGCACCCACCGGGCTCACCGCATCGCGGTACACGAAGCGGTAGTAGTAATCGCGCCGCGCGTCGAGTTCACCGAGTTCGACATGGACGCTGTGTGCCAGTTCGGCCGGCGCCATGGCCGTGCCCCGCCGCACGATGTTGTTGAATCGCTCGTCGGTCGCCACCTCCCAGCGCACGTCGAGCGTGCCCGTCGCGTCGACGAATCCCTGGCGCGCCGCGATGTAGGCGTCGAGCGTGAGCTTGGAAAAGCGCTCGATCTGCGCGCCGAGGTTCGGCACGATGCGCGTCCACAGGACGACCGCACCGGGTTCCCCCGGCGCACTGGCGACGCCGAGGGCGAACGGATCGGCTGCGAGCGCGGGTTGTGTGAGGGCATGCCCCGGACGCCAGGCTCCAGGCACCGCGGCGGCGAGGGCAAGCTTGATGACACGGCGCCGGTCGATGACCGGCGCTTCAAGCGGAATGTCAGGCATCTGGTGACGCGGGCGGGCGACACGGCCGGGGCCGACGGGAGGTATCGTAGCTGCAGCACGGGGCAGGGCCTGCAGCATGAAGATACGCGTCGCGACGTACAACATTCACAAGGGCGTTACAGGCATTCGTCGCCGGCCGCGGATCACCGCCGTCCGCTCGGCGCTGAACGCGATCGATGCCGACATCCTGTTCCTGCAGGAGGTACAGGACCGCAACGAACGCCTGGCGCGCCACCGCGCCTATCCGAAATCCAGCCAGCTCGACTTTCTCGCGGGCAGCGGCTACGAGCATCGCGCCTACGGCATGAACGCGGTCTATCCGCACGGGCATCACGGCAACGCGATCCTGTCGCGTCATCCGATCGGCAACTTCACCAATCACGACATCTCGGATCACCTGCTGGAAAAGCGGGGGCTGCTGCACGCGGTCGCGCGCCCCCAGCGCGCCCGCGGCCACGACGTGCACCTGATCTGCGTCCACCTCGGTCTCATCAAGCGCAGCCGCCTGCGCCAGGCGCGTTTCCTGATCGACTTCGTCCACCAGGAGATCCCCACGAAGGCGCCGGTCATCATTGCCGGCGACTTCAACGACTGGCAGCGTCGCGTCGACACGCTGCTGCGCGACGAACTGGGCGTGGAGGAGGTGGGAGCGGCGACCGAGGCGCCGCCGCAACTGTCGCTGCTCGATCTCCTGCTGCCCTGGCGCGAGCGCCGCGCCCCGTCGGTCGCGCGCACGTTCCCCAGCTTCGCGCCGTGGCTCACGCTCGACCGGATCTACGTGCGCGGATTCCGGGTCCTGCGCACCGAGGTGCCGCGCGGCCTCGTGTGGGCGCGGCGTTCGGATCACATGCCGCTGATCGCGGAGCTCGAGTTGCGGTGAAGGCGCATCGGATCGAACTCCAGGCGCCGGGCGCGGTCCTGCGCGCCCCCGAGGCGCGCTTCGAACTCGCGTCGCGTCCGATCACGTATGCCGGCAACCGGGTGCGCCTGCTCGTCAACGGGGAGGAGTACTTCCCGCAACTGCTGGCGGCGATCGATGCGGCACGGCGCTCGATCATGCTCGAGACCTACATCTTCGCCGACGACAACATCGGCGCCCGGGTTGCCGCGGCGCTCGCAACGGCCGCCGGGCGCGGCGTTGCGGTCAAGGTGCTGATCGACGGTTATGGCGGCGGCGACTACGCGCGCAGGCTGGTCAGGGAACTGGGCGTGCAGGGCGTTGACGCCTGCATCTATCGGCCCGAGCGCTGGTGGCGCCTGGAACGCAAGCTGCTGCGGCGCCTGCATCGCAAGATCGCCGTGTTCGACGATGCGCTCGCATTCGTGGGCGGAATCAACATCATCGACGACCACAACCTGCCGGAAGGCGAACGCGGCCGGCTCGGACCGCGCTTCGACTTCGCGGTCATGTGCGAAGGGCCGATCGTCGCGGCGGTCGCGCTCGCGTGCAAGCGCCTCTGGTGGACGCTCTCGTTCGTCGATCCGCGCCGGGCCTCGGGACGCCTGCCGATGATGTCGATGCAGCCGGTGCTGTCGGCCTTTCCGGACGGCGTGGCGGCGTCGCTGCTGCTGCGCGACAACCTGCGCCATCGGCGGGCGATCGAGCGCGCGTACATGCTTGCCATCGAGCGCGCGAGCGAAGACATCGTCATCGCCAGCGCCTATTTCCTGCCCGGGCGGCGCTTTCGCACCGCCCTGCGCGAGGCGGCAGGGCGTGGCGTGCGGGTCCGGTTGCTGCTGCAGGGCCGGGTTGAATACGCGCTCCAGCATTTCGCGCAACGTGCGCTCTATGGACAACTGCTCGAGGCGGGCATCGAGATCTACGAGTACGAACCGAGCTACCTGCATGCCAAGGTGGCGGTGGTCGACGACCGGTGGGCCACCGTCGGCTCCAGCAACATCGATCCGTACTCGCTCCTGCTCGCGCGCGAGGCCAATGTCGTCGTCTACGACACCAGTTTCGGCCGCCAACTGCGCAGCGTGCTCGAGCGCGCGATCGCGGCCGGCACGGTCCAGGTGAAGGTGCAGGACTTCGAACAGCGCAGCTGGCTCGCCAAGGTGCGCGACTGGGTTGCGTTCGGGGCCGTACGCCTTGCCACCGTGCTCATCGCGCGCGGAAGACTGTACTGAATGGCGCGGCGACGGCCCGCCCGGTTTCCCTCGCGCGAGATCGCGGCGACGACACGCGAGAGGGACGCTTCATTCCAGTCGGTTAGGCCTGTCGCGGTAGCGCATGACCGGGATCGGAGCGCTGTCGTCCGCGGTCCGCTGGCTTTCCATTGCCGCGCCGACATGAAGAAGATCGATGACGCACTGGCCAGGAATCCGAAGCTGACCGCCGAGCAGTTGGCCAACGTGAAGAAATATCGCGCCGACGGCGAAGCACTGCACAAGGCCGGCAAGGACCAGGAGTCGGTCGACACGCTCGCCAAGGCGATGAAGATCCTGAACATCCAGTAGCCTGCGCGACCGGGTCAAGAAACGCCGCCTGCGGGCGGCGTTTTTCTTTGGCGCGACCCTCGGCCGCGGCGGAGGTCGAAGGCGACCCCCGCTTGCGCGGAGCGGGGCGCGGCGCCGGCTGCCTGAGCGGAGCCGCCTGGGCGTGCAAGAGCGCAGCGCTTGGTTCCCACGCGCCTGCCGCCACCGTCCCGTCGATCCAGCGCTCGCCGTCCCGTATGCACGCCCGGCCGGCGTTCGCCGTCGTCGCAGGCAAGAGTCGTCTTGCCTTCGCTCCGGTGCTGCGGAAGAACCTCGCGCTTTCAGAGTGCAGGTGGTGGCTCAGTTCGCGGGGCCGACTGCCGTGGCGTCGCGCCGGCGGAACGCCATCGATGCAGCGCTCGACTCGAAGGAGGCCGGTCCGCCCGGGCCGGCGCGGCGCTCGTCGACCGACTTTCGCGCACGACTGTCCCACACTATCTACACAACATATCGGCGGTTTTCAGAGGCGTAACTCAATATTTTGTATAGGCGGAAAACGCAAGGTTCGCATACGGAGCCGCGGCGGGAAGCGGTTTTCCCTCTGAAAACACGCGCGCGCTGATGCGCGAAAGCAAATTTTCCCTCTGAAAACGCTTGCTTCCTCTGGTGTTTCGCTTAGTATCCGCGTCACGCAACGAGAGCGCTCTTTCGAAGATCCGACTGGAGAACGCTGTCGCTGTGCGATCTCAACTTTCATGGAGAGTGTCCTATGGCGATGAAGAAGGCGAAGAAGGCGAAGAGGGCTCCGGCAAAGAAGGCCAAGAAGGCGGCGCCCAAGAAGGCGGCGAAGAAGGTCGCGAAGAAGGCCGCTCCGAAGAAGGCGGCAAAGAAAAGGGTCGCACGCAAGCCGAATGCTGCGTTCATGGCTCCGAAGATGCCGACCGGCCCGCTGGCGGCCATCATCGGCGACAAGCCGATGCCGCGGACCGAGATCACGAAGCAGATCTGGGCTTACATCAAGAAGAACAAGCTGCAGGACGCCGTGCAGAAGCGCATGATCAACGCCGACGAGAAGCTGCGCGCCCTCTTCGGCAAGGCCAAGGCCGACATGTTCGAGATGACCAAGCTGGTCAACAAGTACATCAAGTAACCTGCGCGGACCGCCCGCGGCAACGCGAGCGAACCGACCAGCCCGCCGCGTCCCGGCGGGCTTTTTTATGCGCCGCCGAGGCCCCCGCCGGCCGCGGGCGCATCCTTCGGTTTCGCCGTGCGCGCGTGCATCGCCACGGCGGTTGCGAGAAGCGGCAGCACCGAAATCGCATTGGTGGCATGGGCGACGGTGTCGGTGCTCCAGACGCGGCCGACGCCCGCTGCGCCCAGCGCCGCCAGTGCGTCCTCGACAAAAAGCCCGTGCGTCACCACCGCGTCGATCTGGCACGCGCCGGCGTTGCGCAGGCCGTGGGCGGCGCGCGCCAGGGTGGTCCCGGTGCTGGCCACATCGTCCAGCAGCACGACCGCCCGCCCCCTGACGTCCTGCGCCGGCAGCTCGACCGTCACGTCGCGGTCGCCGCGCCGCGTCTTGCGCGCGATCGCCCACTGCAGGCCACCCGCTTCGGCCGCATCGCGCACCCACTGCTCGGATTCCTCGTCCGGCCCGACGACCAGTGCGCCCTCGCATTGCTCGCGCAGGAAGGCGCCGATCACGGGTGCCGCGGAAACGGCGATGGCGGCCTCCAGCGGCACCGCCTGTTGCAGCCGGTCGATACGGTGCAGATGCGGATCGACGGTGATGACGCAGTCGAACAGGCCGGCGAGAAAGGTTCCTACGATGCGCTGGCTCACAGCCTCGCCGCTGACGAAAGCGATGTCCTGGCGCATGTAGCCCAGGTAGGGGGCGACGAGGGAGAGGTGCCGCGCGCCCAGTTCGCGCGCCGTGCGCGCCGCCAACAGCAACTCGACCAGCTTCTCGTTCGGCCATGCGAGCGAACGCAGGAAGACCACCTGCTCGGGCAGCACCGCAGGCAACCGGAGCTTCAGCTCGCCGTCGGGGAACCGATGCCGCTCGATCAGCGCGGGCGGCCGGCCGCATTCACGCGCGAGCCGCCGGGCCGTTTCCCACTCGTCCTCGAAAGCCAGCAGCATCGTCTCCCGATGGTATCTCGCTTGTTTACGGTCCGGTTTGCGCCGGAACGAGCCCGGCCCGATTTGTATTCCGGCCGTCACGCCGGACTCCGTCAGCGCCGGCGCCCGTCCGGCCGCTGCGCCTTGGCCGCAGGCGCCTGCCTACGTAGCCCCGCCCGATTCCGCGCCGCGCGGAGAGCGCGAAATGAGGCAGACCCTCGCAAGCGTCGTTCTCTTGCCGGCCACCTGCATGGGCGGTCCCCTCATGGCGCGCGCAGGCCCCCTGGACGACGTGCTGAATGCCGACCGCGCCTTTGCGCAGGCCGCGCTGCACGATGGGGCACGCCGCATTCGTAGACCACGGGCAACCACGTTTCGATCTGGCGCCGCATCGAGGGGCAGCGGAAGTGAAGCGTCGAACTCGGCGTGCAGGCGCCACCGAAGGCGAATTAATGCGACGAGCGGCCGTCCCCGCCGTGGACTTGGCGCGCCGCTTGCTTATTCTTCCGGCATGGCATGGCAGTCGGTACCGACCGTTGCACTCGATGTCGACAGCGGCATCGCTCCCGCGCGTGCGCACGCCATCACCGAGGCGCTATACCGCCGCATCATCGCGCTGCTGGTGAACCGCCGCGGGCGCGCGGAGCCGCTTGCGAGCGCCTGCCTGTACTGGAGCGACGGGCACCTGATCCTGCTCACCTGCCGTCACGTGTTCGACGACGGCGTAAGCCTCGGCGACCTCGCGCTGCCGCTGGGCGATAGCGGGCGCCTGATCGCGCTCCACGCTCTCCGGGCCCGCTTCGTCGAGCATCCGGGACACGACGTTGCCGCCATCGATCTTTGTCCGGTACGCGCGCGGGACGCACTGCAGCGCCACTGGTTCCCGGTTCCGTTGTATGTGGCGAACAAGGCGCGTCGGCCGACTTCGGACCGCCTCGTCATCGCCGGCTATCCCTATGCCCAGATGCGCCGCATCGACGGCGCCGTCTACGCGCGGCCGCTGGTATTTTTCGCCCGCCCCATGGCGTCCCCGGTGGCGGACGTGCGCGCGGGCTACGCACGCACCGCAATGCGTATCGACGGGGTACTCGTGCATGCGCCCGCATTGGACGGAGTCTCCGGGGCCACGGTGTGGTCCATCGAGGACGAACGTCAGGACGTCGAATGCCTGCTCTGGCCGGCCGGCGTGCAATGTGCGTTCAAGCACGACGAGTACGTGCGCGGCGAACCCATGGCGGCCGCGCGCGAGGTCGTCGCGCGTCTCGTTGGGCGCTGAGGACCCGCACCCAAGGCGCGGCAGCGCGTGCTCAGGCGTGCGCCCAGCGCGAATACTTCGGCAGGGTCGCCTGCAGGAATGCCATCTGATCGGCGAGGATGCGCCGATTGCTGAGGATGAAGCCCTCGTTGCGGCAGACCGCGTAGGGGACGTAAAGAAGCGGCATGTGCGCCTCTTCCGGCCGTCGATTGCCCTTGCGTGTGTTGCAAGAGCGGCAGGCGGTCACGACGTTGGTCCACGCGTGCTGTCCGCCGCGCGACACGGGGGCGATGTGCTCGACCGTCAGATCGCCTTCGACGAAGTGCTCGCCGCAATACGCGCAGATGTGGCGGTCGCGCGCGAACAGGCGGTGCTTGGTGAGGCCCACGTGCGCGTGGCCGACGGGGATCCGGTGCCGCCCGCGGATCATCACGATCGAACTCGTGATGAATTCCGAGCGCAAGCCGGAGATCTCCTGCAAACCCCCGGTCATGGAGAACAGGTTTTCACCCAGATCCGTCAGAACCTTGCCGGCGGCGTAGTAGCGCGCCGCACGCATCAGTTGCGCCCAACGGACCGGCTGGCCATGGGCGTCGATGATCAGTATTCGTGGGTCGGACGGGTCTGCTGGCATGGACGTGATATTGCCATGCGCAAGTCTGCTTTGCAGCGTTGTCAAGTCGGGAAACTCAGGCACGCCTGGAACGACGCTCGCGCATCTGCCAACGTGCGTTCGCGCCGCGACTCCGCCAGCTGGATGGCTACTTGCGACCGGTCGGGCCTTCGCCGCCCAGGAAGCGCGGATCCGGCCCATTTTCCGAGCGCCGGTACACGCCGCCGGGATCGAACATCACCGTCATGCACGAATTGAAGATCCCCGCTTCACGGTACGGGTAGAGCCATCCAGTCAGCTTGCTCGGCGGGTAGTACTCGACCTTCATCGGGGTTCCGAGCTGGCGTCGTACGCTTTCCTGCGTGTCCATGCCCGGCCGCAGGCGCGCAAAGTGCGCCTCGCTGCGCACCTGGTCGACGCTCGTGACCCGACCATCGGGATCGAAATCGACCATCCACGAACGCTGCATCCACTCGCCCCGGTTGTACTCGACCCGCGTCGCACCGTTGGCCAGCGCGAACTGGCTGTCGGGCTTGCCGTATTTGCTCAGCACCTCGCTTTCCGTCATGCCCGGCTTGATCGAATCGGGCATCGCACACGCGCCTAGCAGAAGCACGGCCGCTGCAACGGCCATCGAGGGCCAGGCGCGGCGAGCACGGTCTGGAAGGGCTTCGAGCGACATACGACCTCCTTCGTCGCGCAGAAGACCTGGTTAGAGTGCCATGCGCCGTGGAAATTTCAATTGCGCGACGAAGTCGGTGAGCTTCCCGAGGGCAAGAAAGTTGCGACGCCGCTCCGACTCTCGAGAGCGCGCTCCGGTTGAAGATTGCCGTCGCGCCGCAGACGGAGCCGATCCGGAGGCGGCCTCGATAGCGACGCAGTCGAGGCGCCTGGGGCAGCCTACCGGGCCTCGTCGGCAGCCTTGATCGGATAGTCGACCCGGTACACCCAGTAACCGTAGGTGCGCGCGTTGCGTTCCGATGGAAACCGTGGTCGCCGCGGGCGAGTTCCACGAATTGTGCTTCGAACTCGGCTCCGGCGCGTCGATGCGGCACGTGTTCGACGCAGACGCGCCGCTCGACTTCAACCTCCATTGGCATCGCGGAAGCGCTTTCGTTCCCGGTCCAGATCGCGGCGGTGGCTCGGCTCGGCGGCGTAATCCGTTCGCCGCGCAACCAAGCGTATTGCCTCATGTGGACGAACCGCAGCCGCGTCGCCGCGCCACTGCGGGCGCGCATCGACCGCGGCGACTGAGAGTCGCGCCGGTCAGTCGAGCGAAAAAACGGTGTCGACGGATGGGTCGTGCCGGGCCGCGCCAGGCGTCGTCGGTGGGTCGTACGGCGGACGCACCGCGTGGCCCTGGCCGAAGGCGAACCCCGCCGTCTGGGCGTTCTTGCGCTGATCGGGCAGTTCGATGCCAGCGACAATCGCGCGGTCGAGCTTCAATCCCGCGGCGCGCGCTTCAAGCGCGACGTCGGCCCAGTACTCGGCGCGGCTGGAGCTCGGCGCCAGGACCTTGGCAAAGTCGGGTGCGACGAAATCGATCGCCTTCATCTCCATGCCAATGCGCGTGGCCGTGAGCCGGTACCCGACCGGTATCTGCTGGGTGCGCAGCCAGTCGATGAAGCCGCGCACGCGATAGCGCGAACGGACCCGATCGATCTGGCCGCGCAGCAGGATGCAGGAGCGATGGGCGAACAGGCGATTGGCGTCGAACAGCTCGGTCACCTGGTCGAGGCAGCGCTCGACCGTGCCGAAGGACAGCGTGACCCCCACGCGTGCGACGCGCTCCCGCTCGAGCAGCGCGAAGCCCTTCGACAGTGCGGCAAGCTGGATGCGCGCCCGCTGCATTGTGCTTGCCTGGAACCCTTCGGTCCAGACATAGAGTTCGTCGAACCAGCGTTCGCGTCCGACGAGCGTCAGCGTGGGCCACATGACGGCGCAGATCGAGCCATCGATCGGGCTCGCCCAGTCGCGCGACAAAGGTGCCGCGGACCATCGCACCCCACTGCTGCTCGTCATCGCTGCGTCGCCCGATGCCTGGAAGGAACTGCGGCAACTATTCTTGCTTGTGGAACTGCCGTGTGGCAATGCGAGCATTCGACACGCGGTTTGCGGGCCGGAATCCTGGCAGCTCAGTTCGACCGGGAGGGTGCCGGCTGGCCGTAGGTCGCGAATTTCTCGATCACCCGGGCCATTTCCGCCGCGGAAAGCAGGGGAGGTTCGCCGATCTGGCGCGCTCTCAGATACATCCCCGCCAGGTTTTCGATCTCGATCGCGAGCGCCAGCGCCCTCGACAGCGAGCGTTCGCACGCGATCACGCCGTGGTGCGCCAGCAGGCACGCCTTGCGCCCGCGCAGCGCGGCAAGGGCGTTGTCTGACAGGACCTGAGTCCCGAAGGTCGCGTAGGGCGCACAGCGCACGTCGGCGCCGCCGGCGACGGCCACCATGTAGTGAAACGGCGGAATCCCGAGGTGGTGACAAGCGAGCGCCGTGGCCGCCTGCGAATGTGTATGCACGATGGCATCGAACTCGCGGCGCGAACGCAGGATGTCGAAGTGGAAACGCCATTCGCTGCTCGGCTTGCGCGTGCCCACCAACCCGGCCGGAAGCGCGTCGCCGCCGGGCTGGCCAAGCGGGATGAACACCAGGTCGGGCGCCGTGAGGGTGTCGTAGGGGACCCCGGTCGGCGTGATCAGGAATCCTGTCCTGCGTTCACGACGGCAACGCACCGAAACGTTGCCCGACTTGTTGACGTTGATGCCCGATGCGTTCATCGCGCGCGCCGTGGCGATCAGTTCATCCCGCAGCGCGGGCGTGTCCTCGACGACGGCGAGCGCGGTCTTCACTGGTCGCATGCTCACACGGCCGCGGGTTCCGGTGCGCGAGGCATCTCGGAGAAGAGGGTGACGAGCGCGCTCGGCGCCGCGATGCCGCGCTCGGTGATGATGCCGGTGACGAGACGCGACGGCGTGACGTCGAACCCGGGATTCAGGACGGCGGTCGTTTCGCGTGCGATGGCGACGCTCGCCGCGCGCCCGTCGGCGCCGCGCCCCTCCACACGCCGGACCTCGTCGCCGCTGCGCTCCTCGATAGCGATGGCGTCGGCGTCCGTGATCGTCCAGTCGATCGTCGTCGACGGCACCGCCGCGTAAAACGGCACGTCGTTGTCGCGTGCAGCCACGGCCTTCAAGTAGGTCCCGATCTTGTTACACACGTCGCCCGCGCGCGTCACGCGGTCGGCCCCGACCAGCACCAAGTCCACCTGGCCGCGGCGCATCAGGTGCCCGCCGGCGTTGTCGACGACCAGCGTATGCGGCACGCCATGCGCCTCGAGTTCCCAGGCGGTCAACAGCCCCTGGTTGCGCGGACGGGTTTCGTCGACCCACACGTGCAGGTCGATGCCGGCGTCGAAGGCCTGGTAGATCGCCGACAACGCGGTGCCGAAATCCACCGTGGCGATCCAGCCGGCATTGCAGTGTGTGAGTACGTGAACCGTCCGCCCGCGCGCCGCTTGCAATGCGGCGATCAGCCGTGCGCCATGGCCGCCGAGCGCACGGTTGCAGGCAATGTCCTCCTCTGCAACGCGGCCGGCCTCGGTCCACGCGGTTTCCGCGCGCACTGCGCGCGGCGTCCGCTCCAGCAGCCGTCGCATGCGATCGAGCGCCCAACGCAGGTTGACTGCCGTCGGGCGCGTGGCGAGGAGCTCGGTGTGGACCCGGACGAGGGTGGCGTCGTCGGGCTGCTCGCGCATCGCCAGCGCGAAGCCATAGGCGCCCGCGACGCCGATCAGGGGCGCGCCGCGGACCCGCATCGAACGGATCGCCCGCGCGACCTCGATCCAGGAGTCCAGTTCGACCGTAACGAACTCGAACGGCAAGCGCGTCTGGTCGACGATGCCCACCGCGCGCGCGCCGCCGGCGGACTCGACCGGCCAGATCGATCGATAGTGTCGCGCGCCGACCTTCATCACGTCGATTCTACGGGGCGAGCGATGCGCGACGGGCGCAATGCCAGCACGTTGCCCGCCAATGCCGAGGCGATCCCGAGGAAAGTCAGCGGGTGCCAGTCGAACCGCTCGAACAGCGTCGAGACGAGCAACGCGACCAGGGGCGTCATGACGCCGACGTACGACGCGCGCGCGGCGCCGATGCGCCCCAGCAACGTGAAGTAGGCACCGAACGCGAGCACCGAACCGACCAGTGCAAGGTATGCCAGGGACAGGACGAACGGCGCACTCCACGCGATCGACAGCGGTCGTCCGAGGGCAATCGCAATCGCGAACGAGCATGCCGCGCCGTAAGCCATGGCGAATCCGATCGGCTGCCAGCCGGCGACACCGGAGCGATGCAGGCGCAGGGTGATCATGTTCGCCAGGCAGGACAGCACGACGGCCGTCATCGTGAAGAGCGCGCCGAGCAGCAGGCCGGGATCCGCGATGCGACCGGTCACGAGAGGTTCGAAGTTCGGCCAGAACACGAGCACGATGCCGGCCAGACCCAGTGCGCCGCCTGCCGCGACGGGTCGCGCCATCGGGGTGTCGAAGAACGCGCGTGCCAACAGCATGTTGGTGAGCGGCGCCGCCGCATATCCCACCGCAACCAGTCCGCTGACGATGAAACGCTCGGCATGATAGATGAGCACATACGAGACGCCGAAACCGCACACCCCCTGCAAGGCGAGCCACGCGTGCGTGCCGGCGGGCAGGCGCAACGCCCGTCCGCGCGAGGCGCACCAGCCGAGCACGAGGAGGGCGGCAGCCGCGAATCGCAACGCGACGCCGAACTCCGGGGCGACCGCGCCGAGTTGCAGCGTGATCGCGAACCAGGTCGTGCCCCAGATGAGAACGGCCGCGGCGAAGAGCGTCCGGGTGTTCATGCGCGGATTCTCGCCGACCGCGCCGGGATGCAACCGGCGACGACCTCGCGGCGCGCCGGCCGATGCCGATCGTTGAGTCGATGCGTGGGGCTCGCCGACCTGATCAGCGCATCGCCCGCTTCTCGCGCCGGCTCTGGCAGGGCGCACAGCGCACCGCCATCGGATGGACCAGAAGGCGCGGGCGCCCGATCGGTCCGCCGCAGTCGATGCACCAGCCATACGATCCGTCGGCGATACGCGCCAGCGCCGCATCGATTTCGACGAGCTCTGCCGTCGTATGCGAGAGCTGCGCGATGTCCATGCTGCGCTGGGCCTCCGCCGCCGCATCATCGTCGGTGTCCTCGGCGCGTCGGGGCAACCCGGCTTCATCGTGCCGCTCCTGGCCGTGGCCGTGCAGGCGTGCCTCGACGGTCGCCACGACTTCCGCCCGCAGGAGGCGCAGCCGGGCGCCGAATTGCTCGAGCTCGGCCTGCGTCAGTTCACCCGGTATTGCCTGTTCGTTCATGTTTCATCCCCTTCGGCGCATCGTCGGACTTACTCGCACTTTCGGCAAGCGGAGCGGCAGCAAGACTTGACGATGATTCAGCGCGTCCCGAGGGGTGCGCTATTGTTGCGTCGCGACAAGCTCTTAGCGATGTTCAACACACATTACCTGCGTTACGCGTTGACGCCTCGATCGATCGCGGTGGTCGGAGCCACCGATCGGCAGGAAGCCCTTGGCAACTACGTCTTCGGCAATGCGCTCGGCGCGGGGTTCCGCGGCGACATTTATCCCATCAATCCCAAGCACGAGGTGGTTGCCGGACAGCGGTGCTACGCGTCGCTGCAAGCGCTGCCGGCGGCCGTCGATCTGGCGGTGATCGTGACGCCGGCGCAGACGGTGCCGGCGATCATCGACGATGCCGCGCGCCGCCGGATCGGGGCGGTGCTCGTGCTGTCGGCCGGCTTTGCCGAGATGGGCGGCGCTGGCCGGCAACTGCAGCAGCTTGCGGTCGCGCGCGCGCGCGCCCAGGGCATACGGCTGCTCGGTCCGAACTGTCTCGGCGTAATGCGGCCGGACATCGGTTTCAACGCGACCTCGGCACGAACTGCGGCAAGACCCGGTTCCGTGGCGCTGGTGTCTCAATCGGGCGCGGTGATGGCCGCACTCCTGGACTACGCATGGAGCGCGGGCTTCGGATTCTCGTCGGCGGTGTCGACGGGAGCCGGCGCCGACGTCGATTTTCCCGAGGTCCTGGACTTTCTCGCCAACGATCCCGTCACGCGCAGCATCGTCCTCTACATCGAGGGCGTGCACGATTCGCGTGCACTCATGTCGAGCGTGCGCGCCGCCGCGAGCACGAAGCCGGTCGTCGTCCTCAAAGTCGGCCGTCACCTGACCGGGCGGAAGGCGGCTATGAGCCACACCGGCGCCTCCGTCGGCGACGACGCGGTGTTCGATGTTGCGCTCAAGCGCGCGGGTGCCATCCGCGTCGGCGCGTACAACCAGTTGTTCGCCGCTGCCGAAGCGCTTGCGGCGGGTCGCTTGCCGGATGGGGAGCAGGCCAACCGGCTCGTCGTCCTCACGAACGGCGGCGGCCCGGGTGTGCTCGCGGCCGATGCGGCCGCCGATGCGGACGTTGCGCTCGCGACTCTGTCCGACGCGGTCAAGCAACGGCTCGACGCGGTGTTGCCGCCCACGTGGTCGCGCGGCAACCCGGTCGACATCGTCGGGGATGCCGACGCGCAACGCTTCGCCTCGTCGTTCAGGATCCTGCTGGAGGACCCGGACAACGACGGCGTGCTCGTGTTGTTCTCGCCGCTGATCCGTCTCGAGGCGGAGGCGGCTGCCAAGGCGCTGCTCGAGCTCGCTGCCGCGAGCACCAAGCCAGTGATCAGCGTCTGGCTCGGGGCGCATGACGCCGGCCGCGGCGGGGCGGTGTTCAAGGCCGCCGGGCTGCCGGCGTTGACGAGCCCGGAGCGTGGGGTCGAGTCGTTTTCGTACCTCGCGCGCTACGTGCGCCACCGCCGCTGGCGGCTGCAGGTGCCGCCGTCGCACAGCGACGAGTTCGAAATCGATCTCGGCCGCGCCCGCAGCGAGGTGAGCGAGGCGCTCCAGACCGGACGCGCGACCCTCGACGAGCGGGAGTCGAAGCGTCTGCTCGACTGTTTCGGGATCCCGACCGTGGCCGCCGAGTTCGCGGCGACACCGGAGGACGCGGTCCGCCACGCCGGGCAGGTCGGATTTCCGGTCGTGGTGAAGGTCGTCGCATCCGGTGTCGCGCACAAGAGCGAGGTCGAGGGCGTGCAGCTCGACCTGCGCTCGGCCGATGAGGTGATACAGGCGTTTGCGACCATCAAGGGCAACGTCGCCGCGCGCGCGCCGCGCGCCCGCTTTCTCGGCGTGCACGTGCAGGCGATGGTCGAGCGGCCGCGCGCCCGCGAGTTGATCGTCGGCATCGCGCGCGACGCCCAGTTCGGGCCGGTCATCGGGTTTGGCATGGGTGGCATCGGCGTCGACGTCTACGGGGACCTTGCGGTGGCGTTGCCGCCGTTGAACCGGTTTCTCGCGCAGCAGCTGATCGCAGCGACGCGTGTTTCGCGCATGCTCGGCGAGTTTCGCGGGCGGCCCGTCGTCGCACAGGATGCGTTGGTCGACACGCTGCTCAAGGTCTCGGAACTTGCCTGCGAGCTGCCGTGCATCGATGAACTCGACATCAACCCGCTGCTCGCGGATGAGAACGGTGTGCTCGCCCTCGATGCGCGCGTCGTCCTCGGCAGCGGTCCTCTGGCGGCCGACGCGAGTTATTCGCATCTGGCGATTCATCCATACCCGAAGAATCTCTGGCGGGCAGTGCGTCTGCGCAACGGCGACATGACCCTGCTGCGCCCGATCCGACCCGAGGATGCCGCGGCGGAGCAGCGCTTCATCGCGCGCCTTTCCCAGCGCAGCCTCTACCTGCGCTTTCATGGGCTGGTGCGGGAGCTGTCCCTGGAGCGCCTCATCCGCTTCACGCAGATCGACTACGACCGCGAGATGGCGTTCGTCGCGACCGACATGCAGGGCGATGCGGAAGAAATACGCGGCATCGCGCGCTACACCCGCAACCCCGACGGAGCGAGCTGCGAATTCGCCATCGTCATCGAAGACGCCTGGCAGGCACGCGGCCTGGGCGCGGCCTTGATGACGGCGCTCGAGGCGTGCGCGCGCGGCCGCGGCCTGCGCGAAATGATCGGCTTCGTGCTCGCCGAGAACAACGCGATGGCGCAAATGATGATCAGGCTCGGTTATGAAGGACGACCCGAGCCGGACGATCCGACCGTGGTGCGTTTCGCCAAGGGGCTGTAGATAGAATCGCCCGCGACCACCGGGATTCGTTGATGCTTCGACCGCTGCTTCACGTTGCCCTCACGGCGTTCCTCCTGCCCCTTGCCCCGCCCGTGGCCGCACAGGCCGGACCGGCGAACGATGCGTTGCTCAAGCAGGCGGAGAAGGCGCCGAAACGCGGATTCTTCTGGGAAGCCCGCAAGGGCGACCGCAAGGTCTACCTGTTCGGCACCGTGCACGTCGGGCGCCCGGACTTCTATCCTCCGAACATCGACTATGTGCGTCGCTTCGACGAGGCGACCGCGATCGTGGTCGAAGCCGATGTGTTCGACGCCAAACGCGTCGCCGACGTCGTGCAGAAGGTCGGTCTTTATCCGGACGGCGAGCCCGGGCTCGACACGCGCCTCGGCGACGAGCTGAAGGCGCGGGTCCTCGCACAGGTCAAGCGCTTCGGCCTCGATCCGAACCGCATCTGGCGCATGCGGCCGTGGATGGTCGCCAACACGCTCGTCATCCTGCAGGCAACCGGCAGCGGCTACAGCCCGGCGTACGCGACCGAGTCATTCCTGTACCAGTACGCCATCGGCAGCGGCAAGCCGCTGCTCGAGATCGAATCGATCGAACTGCAGCTTGCGCTTTTCCAGCGCGCCGACGAGGAGACCCAGATCTCCTATCTCGAACAGGCGATCCGTGGCATGGAGACCGGGGATGCCGAGCGCGAAGTGCGCAGGATCGTCGACGCCTGGGAGCGCCGCGACACCGACGCGGCGGAGCGCCTGATCGGCGAAATTCACGCCGCCAAGTCGCGCGGCGAGCGCTTCGTTGCGGAACAGCTGTTCGATGCGCGCCATCCGCGCATGGTCGAGGCGATCGAAAAATACGCGGCAAGCGGATCGGTTTATCTGGTGGCCGTAGGTGCGTTGCACTACTTCGGTCCGCGCGGGCTGCTCGAGCTGCTGCGCGGACGGGGGTTCACGATCGCCCCGATCCAGTGAGCGTGCGGCCGCCGGCCGACGTGCCCTTTTGCTACTGCGGCGAAAACAGGTACGAATCCATCGCCAGCACGCCGCTGTCGACACCGGGGTCGATCCGCTCGACGCGGGGCGCGATGCCGGCCGCGCCCAGCGCGACGAAAAGCGGCAGGAAGTGCTCGTCGGTCGGATGGGCCCGACGCGCATTCGGTGCGAGTTCGCGATAACGCACGAGCTCGGCCCGGTTGTCCGACTGCAGGCGCTGGTCGACCCAGCTGCGAAAGGCCTCCACGTAGGGCACCGGCCCGCCTTCCGCGATCTCGCGCCGGTTGCCGTGCATGCTGCGCATCCAGTCGCCGAGATTGTGTGTCATGTGACCCGAGCCGATGACGAGCACGTTCTCGCGCGCGAGAGGTGCCAGTGCCGCGCCGAGCCGCAGGTGATGCTCGGGGCCCAACGGCGGTTGCACCGACACCTGCGCCGTCGGCACGTCCGCATCGGGAAACATCTTGAGCAGCGGCACCCAGGCGCCATGATCGAGGCCGCGGCAACCATTCGGCGTCGCGACGAAGCCCGCTTCGCGCAACAGCGCCAGTGCGCGCTCGGCCACTAGCGGCGCGCCTGGAACCGGGTATTTGATCCGGTACAGCTCGGGCGGAAATCCACCGAAGTCGTGGATCGTCTCCAGGTTGCTGCCTGTCGCCACCATCGGCAACTCGGTTTCCCAGTGCGCGGAGGCGATCAGGATTGCAGCGGGACGCGCGAGCCTCCGGCCGAGTTCGGCCCAAAGCGCACCGGCCCGCCCGGCATGCACTGCGTGCATCGGCGAGCCGTGGGAGATGAAGAGAGTCGGCTGCGTCGCCATGGCGCGTCGCCTAGCTCAAACCTTCGGCCTTCATCGCCGCCTGCACCTTGGGGCGTGCCCCCACGCGTGCGACGTATTGAGCGAGCACGGGCCATTTCCCGAGATCGATACCCGTAAACGGGCTCCAGCGCAGGACGGTGAAAAGATAGGCGTCCGCCACCGTGAACTGGTCGCCCATCAGATATTGCCTGCCTTCGAGTTGCCGGCTCAGCCAGTCGAACCGGCCCGCGAGTTTGGTCCGTTGCCCCTCCTTCACCTCCTCGGACGTAGCAGGGTTGAACATCGGCGAAAACTGCTTGTGGATCTCGGAGGTGATGAAGTTCAGCCATTCCTGCAGGCGGTAGCGCTCCATGGTCCCGTTCGCGGGCGCGAGCTTGGCCGACGGCACCCTGTCGGCGAGGTACTGCACGATCGCCGGGCCTTCGGTCAGCCGTTGTCCATCGTCGAGTTCGAGGGTCGGGACGTAGCCCTTGGGATTGACCTGCAGGTAGTCGCCACCGTCTTCCATCTTCCTGGTCTTCGTGCTGACCTTCACGAGGTCGTGCGCAAGCCCGAGTTCGGACAACACGATGTGCGGTGACAGGGCACAAGTACCAGGGCCGTAATACAGCTTCACGTCAACATCCTCCATGTCGGATGCCGCGGCGAGTTGGCCGCGGCGCAGGGAATTCGAACTGCGGCGCAGGTTGGATCGGGTGCTTACGGTCTGGCTCGCACCGCCATCCGTCGCGCCCGATGCCGGTAGACATTAAGCATCTTGCGGTACAGGAAAAAGGGGTCGCCACGAGACAGTTTATTGCGATTAGCGGGATAATCATGCATGGACCGGTTCGCTGCCATCGAGGCTTTCGTTCGTGTCGTCGAGGCGGGGAGCTTCGTGCGCGCTGCCGAGCGGCTTCAATGGTCGACCTCGTCGCTCTCGCGCGTGCTCGCGGAGCTCGAGGAACATCTCGGCGCCCGCCTGCTCAACCGGACGACGCGCCGGCTGTCGCTCACCGAAAGCGGGCAGGCATTCTACGAGCGCAGCGTGCAGCTGCTGAACGACCTCGATGAGGCCGAGGCGCTCGCGGGGCAGACCGCCGCGGTGCCACGCGGGACGATCCGCCTGACGTGTTCGTACAACGTCGCCACGCACCGCCTGGCGCCCGCGATTGCCGCTTTCGTCGCACGCTATCCCGAGGTGCGCTTCGACGTGACCGTGGCCGAGCGCATTGTGGATCTGGTCGACGAAGGATTCGATCTGGCGATCCGCATCGGGCGGATCGGAAGCGAGCAGCTCGTCGCGCGCAAACTGGGCGAAACCGTGCTCATGGTCTGCGCGGCCCCGGCTTACCTCAGGGGCCGCGGCGCGCCCGCGACGCCCGAGGACCTGGCGCGCCACGACACGCTCACATATGCCTATGCGCCGAGTCCGCGCAGCTGGCAGCTTTTCGATGCCGCCGGCGTCATGCACGAGGTGCGGGCCGGAGGGAGCCTGCACGCGAACAACGGCGACATGCTGATCGCCGCGGCCGTGGCCGGGCTGGGAGTCGTCTGCGAACCCGACTTCCTGCTCGAGGCGGAACTGCGCACCGGGCGGCTCGTGCCGGCGCTGCCCGGCTACGTCGGGCGACGCGCCGACATCTGGGCGGTCTATCCAAGCCGGCGCCATCTTTCCGTCAAAGTGCGGCTGTTCGTCGATCACGTGGCGGCCTTCTTCCGGCCGGCGGCCCGGCCACCGCCGCGGGCCACGCGACTCTCTCGAGGGCGGCGCCCCGGCTCCGCGCACCGCAAGCCTGCGAGGTAGAGGGTCACCTCTATCGGCAGCGGGTTGACGGCGGGCACGCGATCGGAAATAGTACGAACGTTCGTTTTTCTTGCACGCCCGTTCCATGACACATGTCTTCGCGCCGCCGGCGCGCGCCGCCGTGGCCGACCCGCCGGAGCGTCCCCGCAAGGGAGAAAGCACGCGCGCCGCGATCGTCGATGCGGCGCTGGGCATCGCCCGCCGCGAAGGGCTGGAGGGGCTGACGATCGGCCTGCTCGCCGAAGCGCTCGGGATGAGCAAGAGCGGGGTTTTTGCGCACTTCGGATCGCGCGAAGACCTGCAACTCGCGGTTCTGCGCGAATACGCCGCCCGCTTCATCGACGACGTGCTGCGGCCGGCGGTCGAACTCGAGCGCGGCCTGCCCCGACTGCAGGCGATGCTGGAGAACTGGTTGCGGCTGCTGGCGCGCGAACTCGAGCAGGGTTGTCTGATGATCGCCGGCGCCAGCGAATACGACGACCGCCCCGGGGTGTTGCGTGACGCGATGGTCGCCATCGTCATGGGGTGGAAGGACGAACTGCTGCGGGCGATCGAGGCGGCCAAGGCGGCCGGCCACCTGCGAGCAGGCGTCGAATCGCGCCAGCTGGTGTTCGAGATCTATGGCCTGATGCTCGCGCTGCATCAGGACGCACGCCTGCTGCGCTCGTCAGACGGCGTCAAGCGGGCGCGCGCCGGACTTGCACGCCTGATCGACGCCGGCCGTTCGCGGCGGGCCGGGCGCGGCGCCGCAGCCGACCGATCGGTTGCCAAATCACCCGGCGGTCGCGCGCAGCGCGCGCGCGTGCGCCGCCTGCAATCCTCGTAGGAGTCGTTCATGCCCATCTACACGCCCCCCTCGCGCGACCAGCGTTTCGTGCTGCATGAGGTTCTGCACACCATCGACGAACTGAAGGCCATGCCGGCGTTCGCCGACGTCGACGCCGACACGATCAATCAGGTCGTCGAAGAAGCGGGCAAGTTCTGCGCCGAGGTGCTGTTTCCGCTCAATCAAAGCGGCGACGAGGAGGGCTGCACGTTCGACCCGGCGACGCGCACCGTCAGGACGCCGAAGGGTTTCAAGGAAGCGTACGCGCAGTTCCGCGAGGCTGGCTGGCAGGGGCTCGCCGCCGACACCGAATACGGCGGGCAGGGCCTGCCGCGCGTGCTGCAGGTCGCCTTCTACGAAATGCAGTACTCCTGCAACCAGGCCTGGGCGATGTATCCCGGCCTCACGAACGGCGCCTACGAGTGTCTGATGGTCCATGGAACCCCCGAGCAGAAGGAACTGTTCGTCACCAAGCTCGTCACGGGCAAGTGGATGGGGACGATGTGCCTGACCGAGCCTCACTGCGGCACCGATCTCGGCATGCTGCGCACGCGGGCCGAACCGCGCGGCGACGGCAGCTATTCACTCACCGGCAACAAGATCTTCATATCCTCCGGCGAGCACGAGATGACCGAGAACATCGTGCACCTCGTGCTGGCGCGTCTCCCGGACGCGCCGGCGGGAACCAAGGGGATTTCGCTCTTCATCGTTCCCAAGTTCCTGCCCGAGGGCTCGGACCGGAACGCGCGTGTCGGCAAGCGCAACGGCATCTACTGCGGCGGCATCGAGCACAAGATGGGCATTCACGGCAACTCGACCTGCCAGATCGTCCTCGAAGGCGCGATGGGCTGGCTGGTCGGCGAGCCCAACAAGGGGCTCAACGCGATGTTCGTGATGATGAACGGTGCCCGCCTGGGAGTCGGCGTCCAGGGGCTTGGCCTGAACGAAGTCGCCTACCAGAATGCCGCCGCATACGCCAAAGAGCGCATCCAAGGCCGCTCGCTGTCGGGCGTGAAGAGCCCCGCCAAGCCGGCGGACGAGATCATCTTCCATCCCGACGTGCGGCGGATGCTGCTCACGGCACGCGCCTACGCGGAGGGCGGGCGTGCCTTTGCCTACTGGGTCGCGCTGCAGGCGGACAGGCAACTCGCGCACGACGACGAGGAGGAGCGCCAGTTCGGTGCCGACATGATGGCCTTGATGACGCCGATCGTGAAAGCTTTCATGACCGACAACGGCTTTCGCTGCGCCTCCGAGTGTCTGCAGGTGCTCGGAGGGCACGGCTATGTCCGCGAATGGGGTATGGAGCAGTTCGTGCGCGACGCGCGCATCAATATGATCTATGAAGGTACCAACACCATCCAGAGCCTCGACCTGCTCGGCCGCAAGGTGTTGATGGACAACGGCGCCCGGCTGAAGAAGTTCGGCAGGCTCGTCCAGGACTTCATCGAGGAACACGGGACCGATCCGGCGATGAACGAGTTCGTGACGCCGCTTGCAGACCTTGGCGACAAGGTCACCAAGCTGACGCTCGAAATCGGCATGAAGGCGTTCCAGAACCCGGACGAGGCCGGCGCCGCGGCGGTCGACTACCTGCGGATCGTCGGCCACCTGGTGTACGCATATTTCTGGGCGCGCATGGCCCGGGTGGCGCTCGCGCGCATCGCGGCCGACGCCGAGCGGGTCGAGCCGTTCTATGTCGCCAAGCTCGCCACCGCTCGCTTCTACTTCCAGCGCCTGTTGCCTGAGACCGCCTACCACATCCGCGCCGCGCGCTCCGGCGCGAAGAGCGTGATGGACCTTGCCGTCGAGTCGTTCTGATGCGTCGCCTCGCCGCCGCGCTGTTGCTCGTGCCGATCGTGGCACTGGCGCAGGCGGCAAGCGGGTCTCCGGTCGGCCTCTGGCGTACGATCGACGACGCAACCGGGCGGCCGCGCGCACTGGTCCGGTTGTTCGAGGAGGACGGCCGGATTTTCGGCCGTATCGAGCAGGGGCTGGATCCGAACCAGGCAGGCGCGGAAGTGTGCGACCTCTGCACCGACGAGCGCCGCGGCATGCCGAAGATCGGCTTGATCATCATTCGCAACATGGAGCGCGACGGCGACGTCTGGAGCGGCGGCGATATCCTCGATCCGGACAACGGCAAGGTCTACCGCTGCAGGTTGCGGGTGGTCGACGACAACCGGAGCCTCGAAGTCCGCGGTTTCATCGGCTTCGCGCTGCTCGGCAGAACCCAGATGTGGGAGCGGGTCGACTGACCTCGCGCGCGATTGCGGCGCCCCCTGAACACCCAGGACGATCAGCAACAAGGAGATCCAAAGTGAGCAATTTTCTGGTGCGCAAGGTCGCGGTGCTCGGCGCCGGCGTGATGGGCGCGCAGATCGCGGCCCATTGCGTCAACGCAAGGGTCCCGGTGCTCCTGTTCGATCTGCCCGACACGAAGTCGGGCAACAAGAACGGCATCGTCGCGCGCGCGATCGACAACCTGAAGAAGTTGAGCCCGGCACCGCTCGCCGATCGCGACGATGCCGCGCATATCGAGGCCGCCAATTACGAGGAGCACCTCGAGCTCCTCAAGGGCTGCGACGTCGTGATCGAGGCGATCGCCGAACGCATGGATTGGAAGCACGACCTGTATCGCAAGGTGGCGCCCTTCATCGCGCCGGGTGCCATCTTCGCCTCGAATACATCGGGGCTCTCGATCAACCGGCTTGCGGAAGTGCTCGACGCCGGCCTGCGCAAGCGCTTCTGCGGCGTGCACTTCTTCAATCCGCCGCGCTACATGCACCTGGTCGAGCTGATTCCGACGGCGGCGACGGATGCGAGGATCATCGACGACCTCGAGTCGTTTCTGACCGGCACGCTCGGCAAGGGTGTCGTGCGTGCCAAGGACACGCCGAACTTCATCGCCAACCGCGTCGGCATCTTCGGGATGCTCGCCACGATCCACGAGGCGGAGAAATTCGGCCTCGGCTACGACGTCGTCGACGACCTAACGGGGACGAACCTCGGCCGCGCCAAGAGCGCCACGTTCCGCACCGCCGATGTCGTCGGCCTCGACACGATGGCGCACGTGATCAGGACGATGCAGGACACGCTGACGCCGGACATCGACCCGTTCGCGAAGTACTTCGCCACACCGCCCGTTCTGAAGGGCCTGGTGGAGAAGGGTGCGCTCGGCCAGAAGACCGGGGCGGGCTTCTTTCGCAAGGACGGCAAGGTCATCAAGGTGCTCGACCCGAAGCGCGGCGAGTACGTGGAGAGCAGCGGCAAGGCCGATGACCTCGTGCTGCGCATTCTCAAGAACAAGGACCCGGCCGAGCGACTGCGCCTGCTGCGCGAAACGAAACATCCGCAGGCGCAGTTCCTGTGGTCGATCTTCCGCGACGGCTTCCATTACATCGCCGTGCATCTCGAGTCGATCGCCGACACCGCACGCGACGTCGACTTCGCCCTGCGGTGGGGTTTCGGCTGGAACACCGGCCCGTTCGAAAACTGGCAGGCGGCCGGCTGGAAACAGGTCGCCGCTTGGGTACAAGCCGACATCGACTCGGGGGAAGCCTTGACGAAGGCTCCGCTGCCGAAGTGGGTCACCGATGGACCGGTGGCGAAGGCGGGTGGCGTGCATACGGCAGGCGGTTCCTGGAGTCCGGGGCGCAAGAAATTCGTTCCGCGCATCGAACTTCCCGTCTATTCCAAGCAGATCGTTCGGGCGCCGCTTCTGGGCGAAGGTCTCGCCGATGGACGCAGCGACACCAACGGCTGCGGCAAGACGCTGTCCGAGGACGAGTCATGCCGGATCTGGACCCTCGGGTCGGGACAGGGCGCCGAAGTGCTGGTGTTCTCGATCAAGACCAAGGTCCACGCGATCGGGCCCGGTGTCGCTGCCGGTCTGCTGAAAGCCATCGAACTGGCCGAGAGCCGCTATCGCGGCCTGGTCTTGTGGTCGCCGGACGAGCCGTTTTCGGTCGGCGCCGACCTGCAGGCGATGTTGCCGCTCTTCATGTCGGGCGGTGCCAAGGCCATCGGCGCGGAAGAGAAGAAGCTGCAGGATGCGCTGATGCGGCTCAAATACGCGCAGGTGCCGACCGTCTCCGCGGTGAGCGGCATGGCGCTCGGCGGCGGGTGCGAGCTGGCGCTGCACAGCGCCAAGCTTGTCGCCAACGTGGAGAGCTACCTCGGGCTCGTCGAAGTCGGCGTCGGGCTCATTCCCGGCGGAGGTGGCCTGAAAGAGGGTGCGCTGCGCGGGGCGCAGGCGGCGCAGGCAGCCGGCATCGCCGACGTGTTTCCGTTCATCCGCAACTGGTTCATGAACGCTGCGATGGCCAAGGTATCGACGTCGGCGCTGGAGGCGAAATCGATGGGCTACCTCCGGCCCACGGACACCGTCGTGTTCAATCGCTACGAGCTCCTGTGGACGGCGATCGGCGAAGCCTTCGCGATGCATGCCACCGGCTACCGTCCGCCGCTTCCGGCGCGGGCATTTCCGGTTGCGGGTCGCACGGGAGTCGCAACGATCAAGGGACAGCTCGCCAACATGCGCGATGGCGGCTTCATCAGTGCGCACGATTTCTTTATCGCCAGTTGCATCGCCGAGGTCATGTGCGGCGGCGACGTCGAGGCCGGTTCCGTGGTCGATGAGCAGTGGCTGCTCGACCTGGAGCGCAAATACTTCATGCAGCTGGTGACCCATCCGAAGTCGCAGGAACGGATGATGGGGATGATGCAAACCGGCAAGCCGGTGCGGAACTGAAAACCCGAAGGACCCAGCCATGCGACAAGTTCAAGATGCCTACATCGTTGCGGCCACGCGTACGCCCATTGGCAAGGCGCCGAAGGGCGCGTTTCGCAACACACGTCCGGACGATCTGTTGATCGCGGCATTGCGCGGCGCTCTCGCGCAGGTGCCGAGCCTCGATCCGAAAGCGATCGAGGATGCAATCATCGGGTGCGCCATGCCCGAAGCGGAACAGGGCCTCAACGTCGCCCGCATCGCGGTCCTGCTCGCCGGGCTGCCTGACTCGGTGGGAGGCGTCACCATCAACCGCTTCTGCGCCTCCGGCCTGACCGCGGTGCAAATGGCCGCCGATCGCATCCGCGTCGGCGAGGCCGACGTGATGATCGCCGGCGGCACCGAATCGATGAGCCTGGTGCCGATGACCGGCAACAAACCTTCGTTCAACGCGCGCATCTTCGAGCGTGACGAGAACATCGGCATCGCATACGGCATGGGCCTGACGGCGGAGAAGGTCGCGCAGCAGTGGAAGGTGTCGCGCGAAATGCAGGACGACTTCGCGCTCGGCTCGCACCAGAAGGCGATCGCGGCGCAGAAGGCGGGCGAATTTCGCGACGAGACGACGCCGATCGACGTGGTCGAGAAGTCCGCCAATCTTTCGACGCGCGAACTCGACGTCAGGACGCGCAAGGTCGACCTCGACGAAGGTCCGCGTGCCGACACAAGCCTGGAAGCGCTGGCCAAGCTCAAACCCGTTTTCGCGGCGAAGGGCAGCGTAACCGCCGGCAACAGTTCGCAGACGTCGGACGGTGCCGGAGCGTTGATCCTCGCGAGCGAAAAGGCCATCGGGCAATTCAACCTCACGCCGCTCGCACGGTTCGTGTCGTTCGCGATCCGCGGCGTTCCGCCCGAGATCATGGGCATCGGTCCCAAAGAGGCGATTCCGGTCGCGCTGCGCCTTGCGGGGCTGACGGCCGAGGACATGGGCTGGATCGAGCTGAACGAGGCCTTCGCCGCGCAGGCTCTCGCGGTCATCAGCGATCTCGGACTGGACCGCAGCAGGGTCAACCCGATGGGCGGGGCGATTGCGCTCGGCCACCCGCTCGGAGCGACCGGCGCGATCCGCTCGGCGACCGTCGTGCACGCGCTGCGGCGGCGCAATCTGAAGTACGGCATGGTGACGATGTGCGTCGGTACCGGCATGGGTGCAGCGGGCATCTTCGAGCGCGTCTAGGCGCATCGGATCGGAGGCGGCGGAATGAGCATCAAGACGGAGTCGGGCAACGGGGTCGCGCGCATCGAGATCGCGCGGCCGGAGAAAAAGAACGCGATTACCGTCGCGATGTACCAGCAGCTCGCCGATGCGTTGACGGCGGCCAATGCGGACGCGCAGGTCAGGGCCATCGTGATCCACGGCCAGCCGGACATCTTCACCGCCGGCAACGATCTCGAGGACTTCATGGCGCAGGCCAGCCGCGACCTCGGCATGGACGCGCCCGTTTTCAAGTTCATGCGGGCGCTGGCGGGATCGGAGAAACCCGTCGTGGCGGCGGTCAACGGCGCCGCGGTCGGCATCGGCACGACCATGCTGATGCACTGCGACCTCGTGTACTGCGCCGACAACGCGATGTTTTCGATGCCTTTCGCGACCCTGGGGCTGTGTCCCGAGTTCGCGTCCAGCCTGCTGGTGCCGCTTGCCGGCGGATACCACCGCGCAGCCGAGAAACTGCTGCTGTCCGAGCCGATCAGCGCCGAGGACGCAGTCGAGATGCGCATCGTCAACCGCATCCTGCCCCCCGGCGAGGTGCTTGCGTTCGCCAGACGCCAGGCGGCGCGTTTCATGCAGCTGCCCCCGGCGTCGGTGCGCGAAACCAAGCGCCTTTTGCGCGCGGGTTGGAAGAGTGCCGTAGAGAAGACGATCGCCGAGGAGAGCCAGTCGTTCGGCCGGCTGCTTTCGAGCCCGGAGGCGAAAGAAGCGTTCAGCGCGTTCTTCCAGCGCCGCAAGCCCGACTTCTCGCGTTTCAGCTGACGACCGGTCATGAAACTGCGCACGGGGGTCACAGCCGAGACGCTGCGTGCGCGGGCGCAGATCGGCCTGCCGCAGCTGGTTGGATTGCAGGTCGTCGAGCTGAGAGAGAACGCGCTCGTCATGCGACTGCCCATCCGCGCCGAGGTGCTCGCCCCCAACGGTTACCTGCACGCCGCGTCGGTGATTGCGCTGGCCGACACGTGTTGCGGCTTCGCGTGTGCCGCACACCTGCCGCAGGGTGCGAGCAACTTCACCACGATCGAGCTGAAGTCGAACTTCCTGGGCACCGCCACCGAAGGAACGCTCGAGGCGGAAGCCGTCGCCGTTCACCTCGGCCGCACCACCCACGTCTGGGATGCGCCGGTTCGACACATCGAGTCGCAGAGAACCATCGCGCTGTTCCGCTGTACGCAGATGGTGCTCTGGCCCAAGTAAGCCCGGCGCTCGATGCTAGCCAACGCCGCGAGGATTGCTCTCGGCCCCATCCTCTATGCGCAAGCGCGTCGCTTGCGTGCGATCGCCCTGGAGTTGCCCGAACCGCGTGGCGCGCGCAAAGGAGTCGAGGGCTCCGGTACGCCGGGGCTGCGTCTTCTGGTGGCGGGTGACTCGAGCGCGGCAGGGGTCGGTGCCGACACGCAGGATGAAGCGCTGGCGCTGCCGCTCGCGCGCGATGTCGCAGGCCGCCTGAACGGCAGCGTTTCCTGGCAGCTCGTGGCGCGAACCGGCGTCACATCGCAAGCGTTGCTGCAGCTCCTGCAGGACGAGGACGTGGCGCCTGCGGATGTCGCGGTCGTCGTCGTTGGCGTCAACGACCTGACCAACGAGGTGCCGCTGCGGCGTGCACTACGCTGGCGCCTCGCCATCGCGCAATGGCTGCGTGCCCGCGACGTGACGCACGTCCTGTTCACTTCGATGCCTGAGATGCAGAACTTCCCGCTGATCCCTCAGCCGCTCGCGTGGTACGTCGGTCTGCAGGCAAGGCGCAACAATCGTGCGCAGGCGCGCTGGGCGCCGTCCGCGTCGGGGGTCGCCCACGTCGATCTGGACGGGATGACGCGGGCCGACTGGATGGCGCGCGACGGTTACCATCCGGCGCCGAAGCTGTATGGTCAGCTTGCCCGGCGTCTCGGCGCGGTGATCGCCGAGCGGGTGCGCGCGCGACCGGCCGCGCGGCGGATTTGCGATATCGGGAGACGGACATGAACCTCAAAGGCAGGACGCTCTTCATCTCCGGCGGCTCGCGCGGCATCGGCCTGGAGATCGCGAAACGCTGCGCACGCGACGGCGCCAACGTCGTGATCGCAGCCAAGACCGCCGCAGCCAATCCCAGGCTGCCGGGCACGATCTTCTCGGCCGCACAAGAGGTCGAAGCCGCGGGCGGCGAATGCCTGCCATTGCAGGTGGATATCCGCGACGAGCTGCAGGTGGTCGAAGCTGCCAGGAAGGCGGCGGAGCGCTTCGGCGCCATCGACATCCTGGTCAACAACGCCAGCGCCATCAACCTGACGGGCACCGAAGCGACGCCGATCAAGCGCTTCGATCTGATGTTCGGCGTCAACGTGCGTGGGACCTTCCTCTGCACGCAGGCCGTGCTGCCCTACCTGAAGAAATCAGCGCAGGCGAAACGCAACCCGCATGTCCTGACGCTTTCACCGCCCCTCAACATGAACGCACGCTGGTTCGCGCCGCACGTCGCCTATACGATGGCCAAGTACGGCATGAGCATGTGTGTCCTCGGGCATGCGGAGGAGTTCCGCAGCGACGGCATCGCGGTCAACGCGCTCTGGCCGCGCACGGTGATCCAGACCGCGGCCTTGCAGATGATTCCTGGGGTGCGGCCGGAGCATTGCCGCACCCCGGCCATCATGGCCGACGCGGCCCATTCCATCCTGACTTCGGACGCGGCCACCACCACGGGCAACTTCTTCATCGACGAGGAAGTGCTGAAGAAGGCCGGGGTGAAGGATTTCGCCGCGTATTCGGTCGTCCCGAACTCGACGCAGCTCCTGCCCGACCTGTTCTTGTAGCGATTCTTGCTTGGCTGCCGGTGCCATGCGGTTTGGCGCGGGCTCGGCCACCGAGCCCGCGCACTCCTCGCCACCGGCAGAGGCCAGACGGCTTCGTTGGGAACCCCCATGCTGGCTGCTGTCGGCGACCGACACGGAGCCGCTTTGATCGCATGCCGGTCTCGCGCGACTGCCAGCACGTGCGCGCCGCTGTGCTCGCCGCGGCTGGCGGCGGTGTCACTGACACAAGTGTGACCGGGTTCCGTCGAGGCGCGGTTGACCATTCCAAGACGGCGTTGCTATGGTACTCGTGTGCGATGAGACTGCCTCTCAAGAGCGCACGAACGGCTAGTGCTTGGCAACACGCGCGCGCTCGCCATCGTCGATCAAGCAATGCGTCTAGGCAAGGCAGCGACTTCGTCTACCGCACCAATCTGTCGTCGGGGCCGCGTTCGACATGCTCGAGGCCGACAAGCACGGCGTCAAGGCCGCCTGCGATCATGAAGAACGATGTATCCGCAAGGCCGGCGCTACTCGGCCAGCGCGAGCGCCTGGATCTCTGTAGCTTGAGGAGATCGCGTTGAGTACCCATTTTGTCGAACGCATCGCCGTCGAAGTGGACGGCGAGGGTGAGGCCGTGTTCATGATTCACGGTCTTGGCGGCTCGTCGAACGTGTGGACACCACTTTTGCCCGAACTTGCCCGCTTTCGCATTATCCGGCCGGACCTGCCTGGGTCGGCGCGCTCCGCACGCGCGTATGAAGATCAGCGACTTTCCATCGAGAAGCTGGCCCAGGCGATGTTGCGCGCGGCAGCATCCGTCGGCGTCGAACGCGCGCACGTCGTCGCGCATTCGCTCGGCACCGTCGTCGCATTTCACCTCGCGCTCAACGAGCTGAGCTTCGTGCGCAGCCTGGCGTTGTTCGGCCCGATGGTGGCGCCTCCGGACTCGGTGCGGCCCGGACTGCGCGTGCGCGCTGACAAGGCACGCAGCGAGGGCCAGTCCGGAATGCAGGAAATCGCCAACTCGCTCGTCAACTCGACCAC
>Ga0335077_10001140_pt1 | contig 31071 bp, 31 predicted proteins | sample Lox_Sample_31_FD_207151 | JGI IMG/M metagenome (GOLD analysis project Ga0335077, IMG submission 207151) | Soil microbial communities from Loxahatchee National Wildlife Refuge, Florida, United States - Lox_Sample_3.1 | ecosystem: Environmental > Terrestrial > Soil > Wetlands | place: USA... | reverse complement strand
TCAGGCCCAGTGCGGTGGCCTGCAGGGCCAGGCTGATCGCCGCCGCACCGGTGTCATATTGCCCCCAGCGGTTCGGTGAACCGTCACGGGTCAGCACGCTGTCGGCGCATGCCAGCATCAGCACCGGTGCGTGTCGTGCCCAGGCCTTGTTGCCTTCGACAAGACAATCCCGGGCCCGCTGCCAGGCGGCGACGTCGCTCATTTTGTCCCAAACAATAAACCGCCACGGCTGATCGCCGTAGCAGGATGGCGCCCAGCGCGCCGCCTCCAGCAAGGCGGTGATTTTCACGCGTTCCACGGGCCGATACGGATCAAAGGCGCGGCCGCTCCAGCGGCTGGCAAGCAACTCATGAATGGGTTGTGCGGCATCAATGGGCTTTTTGAACATGGGCGCTCCGTGGAAATGGTCCGGGCTAAAATAGCAGAACCCCCCGACTAAATGAAAATTCCATGGAATCGGCCAGTAACTGCGCCGCCGATGTACGCCACACCATCGAACGTCTGTGTCATTTGGAACATGCCAGCGGGTTGTAAAAGCAAAATTCTTCCCTTTCGCAGCGCTCTTCCGCGCTCGCAACTATCCGTGGGCGGCCCTCAAATTGTTGTGGAGAAACCTGACTCGATAGTGATGCTCCATAACGAGTTCATAATTAACTCATTGATTAATGATGTATTAATTAAAACAAAATCGAGTTGGCACGACTGTCGCTATGTTGACCACAAGGAAGTTCTAACTTACGAGAAATTACGAGATGGGAGACAGCATCATGGCCAACGGCAATTCACTTAAAGGTAAAACCGCCGTCATCACCGGTTCGACCAGCGGTATAGGTCTCGGCATCGCCCGGGGACTGGCGGAGGCCGGCGCCAATATCGTGCTCAATGGGTTTGGCGATCAGAACGAAATCGACAAAATCCAAAAAGAGCTGCGTTCCAAAACCGGCGTGCAGGTGCTCTACAACGCGGCGGACATGAGCAAGCCGGCACAGATTACCGCCATGATCAACGATACTCACAAGGCCTGGGGCGGCGTGGATATCGTCGTGAATAACGCCGGTATACAGAAAGTGGCGCCGATCGAGGATTTTCCAGTGGACAAATGGGACGCGATCATCGCCATCAACCTTTCGTCGGCCTTTCACACCATTCGCACCGCCCTGCCGTTCATGAAAGCGAAACGCTGGGGGCGCATCATCAATATCGCCTCGGCCCACGCGCTGGTGGCCTCACCCTTCAAATCGGCCTATGTCGCCGCCAAGCACGGTGTCATCGGGCTGACCAAGACCGTGGCACTTGAAGCCGCGGAAGCAGGCATCACCTGCAACGCCATCTGTCCGGGCTACGTCTTCACGCCACTGGTGGAAGGTCAGATCAAGGACACCGCCAAGGCACGCGGCCTGACCGAAGAACAGGTCGTACGCGATGTGCTTCTGGCGGCGCAGTCGACCAAACAATTCGTAACCGTGGAACAGCTGGCGGCGTTTGCCGTGTTTCTGTGCACGGATTCCGCGGCCCAGATTACCGGGACCGCGTTACCTGTCGACGGCGGCTGGACCGCCCATTAATTTCAGGAGACCCATCATGAACCGCGAACAAATACTGAAAACCCCCTCCATGCCGGCGGCCAGCCCCAGTTATCCCGCCGGCCCCTACCGCTTCATCAACCGGGAATACCTGATCGTGGCTTATCAATCCGATCCAGAGGCGATCCGCGCGGCGGTGCCCGAACCCCTGGCGCCGGATGGCAGTCAGACCGTGCTTTATGAGTTCATCCGCATGCCGGACAGTTCAGGGTTCGGCGATTACACGGAATCCGGCATCGTCATCCCCTGCACCTTCAAGGGCATGCCGGTGAACTTCACCGCGCAGATGTACCTGGACTGCGAACCGCCGATCGCAGGGGGACGCGAAATCTGGGGGTTTCCGAAAAAACACGCCCAGCCGAAACTCACGGTGGCAAGCGACACCCTGACCGGCACGCTCGAATACGCCGGCCAGATGGTGGCAATGGCCACCATGGGGTACAAGCACGAAAACCTGCTGGACGGCCATGAACAAGCCCTGGCGGAGAAGATGGGCAAAACACAAATCAATCTCAAGATTATTCCAGACGTCGACGGCAAACCCGCCATCGCGCAACTGATCGCCTACAACCTGTCTGATGTGCAAATCAAGGGCGGTTGGGGCGGTCCGGCAAGATTGCATCTGGTGCCGCACGTCAACGCTCCGGTGGCCGATCTGCCGGTCAGACGGGTGTTGGGAGGGACGCATTTGATCGCCGATCTGACCCTGCCCTATGGCCGTGTGCTGCACGATTACCTGTTGCCGGCAAAAATTCAGGGGGTGTCCGCCATGGAAGTGGGAAATACACTGGAGATTTCCCGTGCGAAATAACGCGGTTTCGGCCTCCCGGGCACACGTCGTCATCGTCGGCGGTGGATTCGCCGGCTTGTCGGCGGCTAGGGCCATGGCCAGGGCGCCGGTGCGGATCACCCTGATCGAGCGCCACAATTATCACTTGTTTCAGCCGCTGCTCTATCAGGTAGCCACCTCTGCATTGACGCCCGCAGAGATCGCCTCTCCGGTGCGAGGCATCCTGCGCGACCAGAAAAACGCGACGGTATACATGGATACCGTGGTGGACGTCGATAAAACACAGCGACGCGTCCGTACGCAGAGTGGACGCGATTTCGCCTATGACTATTTGATTCTCGCCACGGGTGCGCGCCACAGCTATTTCGGCAACGATCAGTGGGCAGCTCATGCGCCGGGGCTCAAGACGCTGGATGACGCGATGGAGGTGCGGCAGCGTATTCTGATCGCCTTCGAGCGCGCCGAGATGGAGACCATCGACCGGGAGCGCAGGCGTGCACACCTTACCTTCGTAATCGTTGGTGCCGGCCCCACGGGAGTGGAGATGGCCGGTGCCATCGCCGAACTGGCTCACTCCATCGCCCATGATTTCCGCAATGTCTCCACGCGTTGCGCCCACGTCATACTGGTGGAGGCCGGCGACCGCGTCCTGCCGCAATTCCCGCCGTCACTTTCACAACGCGCCCAACGGGATCTCAAACGCATGGATGTGGACGTGCGCGTCAAAACGCGAGTGGAACAGATCGAACCTGGTCACGTGGTGCTGAACGGGGCCCGACTGGCGGCCGAGACGGTGATCTGGGCCGCCGGCGTCCAGGCCTCACCGGCCAGCCAGTGGTTGAAGGTCACCGCCGACCGTTCCGGCCGCGTGATCGTCAACGCGGATCTTTCCGTACCTGGTCATGAGGATATCTTCGTGATCGGTGACACCGCAGCCTGTACGCCAGCGGGCGCTGAAAGGCCGTTGCCGGGTCTTGCGCCTGTGGCCAAACAGGAGGGCGAATTCGTCGGGCGTCTGATCGCCTCGCGCGTGACCGGCAGAAAAGCGCCACGCCCTTTCCATTATCTTGATTTCGGCACCATGGCCACCATCGGCAGGAACAGCGGGATCGCCAGTTTGCGCAACATGCGCTTCAGCGGGTTCATCGGCTGGCTGCTGTGGGGCGCGGTGCACATTTATTTCTTGATCGATTTCCGCAGCCGGGTCATGGTGGCCCTGAACTGGTTGTGGGCGTATCTCACCTATCAACGCGGCTCCCGGCTCATCACGGGCCTGAACCTGGAAACACAAGGAGAACAACATGGCAACGAATCCCAAAATGGTAAATCTGGCACTGCAGGGTGGAGGGGCGCACGGAGCCTTCGCCTGGGGAGTGCTTGATAAGCTGCTTGAGGACGGCCGCGTCGACATCGAGGGCTTGAGCGCGGCCAGCGCCGGCGCGATGAATGCCTCGGTGTACGCCTTTGGCAAGATGACCGGCGGCACTGATGGCGCGCGCCAGGCCCTGCATGACTTCTGGTCCAGGATCAGCGCGGCGGGCAGTCTCTACAGCCCCGCCAAACGTATGCCCTGGGAATTCTGGAGCATGGGCGGAAACAGCGACAATTCGCTGGGATACTGGCTGTTCGACAGCGTCACCCGCATGTTTTCGCCGTATCAATTGAATCCATTTGACATCAATCCACTCCGTGATGTGCTGACCGCCTCGGTAGATTTCGAAAAACTGGTGATGTGCCAATGCACCAACCTGTTCATCAGCGCGACCAACGTCCGCACCGGCAAGGTGCGTGTATTCAAGAATGAGGAAATGTCCCTGGACGTGGTGATGGCCTCCGCCTGCCTGCCCTATCTGTTCAAGGCCGTGGAGATCGGCGGCGAGCATTATTGGGACGGCGGCTACATGGGCAACCCGGCCCTGTTCCCGCTTTTTTATCACACCGGATCCAAGGACGTGATCATCCTGCATCTCAATCCCATCCACCGCGCGGATATTCCGAAGACCTCGGTGGATATCGCCGATCGCATCAATGAGATCTCGTTCAATTCCTCATTGCTGAAGGAATTGCGCGCGGTCGCTTTTGTCAACAAGCTGATCGACGAAGACTGGGTCAAGGAGGAATACCGTGCACGACTGAAACACGTGCTGGTGCATTCCATACGGGCGGACATGGCGTTGAGTGACCTGAATGTATCCAGCAAATTCAACTGCGACTGGGATTTCCTGACCAGTCTGCGCGACAAGGGCCGCGAGACCGCGGCCGAATGGCTTGATAAAAATTATCAACACCTCGGCAAACAATCCACTGTCGATCTCAGGGCCGAATACCTGGGCCTGCACTCCGGTGGAATCGTGGACGAGCACCATCAAAAGTCACAACCCAATCCGACCAACGGCCGCAAGGCAAAGACACGGTCGGCGCCGGCATCGGAAATAAAACCAACGATCAGGGCCATTTCGTGAGTACCCTGCAGAATTAAAAAAATCACGAACCAACATTCAACCTGGAGCAATCATCATGCGTAACCTCATTAGATCACTTCTGAGCCTCACCCAATCATTGGACTGGCTGGCGCCGCTCATGGTGCGGCTGTTTTTCGGTTATTTCTGGCTGGAAACCGGTTGGGCCAAGCTGCACAACCTTGACGCAGCCACCGCCCGCTTCGTCGACTGGGGGATTCCGTTCCCATCCTTCAACGCACCGTTCTCGGCCGGCGCGGAATTCGTCTTCGGCGGACTGCTTATGGTGGGTTTGCTCACGCGATTCTCCTCAATCGCGCTGCTCATCAACATGGTCGTCGCCATTGCCCTGGTGGTCATCAAGAATGTCGGTAGCTTCGACGACTTCGTCGAGTTGGATGAATTCACTTACATCCTGATTTTCTTCTGGCTTGCGATGGCCGGTCCCGGCAAAGCCAGCCTCGATGCGATATTCGGCCCCCGCTTGGGACTGGTGCCAGCCCGGTAGCACCACGGCCTGGGCACTCTCGGCGGGCTCCTCTCCGAAATCGGAGGACTGACGGGGACGCTAGGGATTCTCAGCCTCCCGGATGAAGGCGGAGGAGTCGCCCAACCCCTTGAATGCAGCCGACCGGCCGAGAGCTGACCGACGGCTGGCTGATAACCTTAGGCCGCATGGAAAAGACCTCGCGGAGTTTCGAAGTAGAAACCGCGGCATTTCCGGCCGTCGATTCCTATCTGGCCGATAGGATCTATGAATTCAATGTCGAGGCGACGCAACTCCCAGACGCCAAAGAGTTCGCCCTCGTAGTCAGAGACAAATCGCAGGAGGTCATTGCAGGAATAAGCGGGCACAGATGGGGCGGAACGTGCCACATCAATCATCTATGGGTCCATCAAGAACATAGAAAGAGTGGCCTCGGCACCGCACTCATAAAAGAAGCGGAAGCAGAAGCGCGAAAGGCCAAATGCAGCCAGGTCCTGCTTTCGAGCCATAGCTTTCAAGCGCCCGGCTTCTATGAAAAGATGGGTTATCACTTGGTGGCGGTAATCACGGACTATCCCAACGGGCATTCGAATCAGCACTTCATGAAGATCCTTTATACCTCCGATGCCGCCTGACGGCGCGTTAAATCAGCCGATGTTTTCGAACCCCGGATAAAGGGTCATGCCGCCATCGACGTAGAGCGTGGTGCCGGTGACATAGTCGGCCTCATCGGAGACCAGCCATACCGCGGCCCTGGCGACATCAATGGTGGCGCCGAGACGGCCATAAGGAATCAGTTGCAGCAACTCCGCTTCCTTTTCCGGCGTGGGCAACGCGCCGCTGCCCGGCGTTTTGACTGCGCCCGGAGAAATGCTGTTGACACGGATCTTGTGTGGCGCCAGTTCCTGGGCCAACGTCTTCATCATCATTTGAACGCCACCCTTGGAGGCGGCGAAGCACGCGTGGCCCGGCCATGGAATGACATCATGCACGGAGGATAAACATAGAATTTTGCCGGCCGAACGGGATAACTCCGGTATCACGCCCTGCTTGATGTACTCGCGCGCTGCCATGCGTGCACATAGAAACTGACCGGTCAGGTTGACGCGCAGGATCTGATCCCAATCCTGCAGGGTCATGTCCACCAGCGCGGCCTTCTTCTGCAATTCAGTGCCGTTCACGAGGATATCGATGCCGCCGTACGATTCCAGCACCTGACCGAACAGGGTCTGCAGCTGATGCTCCTGGCTGACATCGGCCTGGACGGCGATGGCCTCGCCGCCGTCATCCTTGATTTTTTTGACCAGATATTGCGCTTCTTCCGGCCCGCGCTCGTAATTGATCACCACTCGGGCGCCGGCAGCGGCCAGGGCTTCGGCGATGGCGGCACCGATGCCAAAGTTGGCGCCCGTCACCAAGGCTCGCTGGCCGACCAGCACCCTAGATGGGGCCGATCCTGCCTTCATGCATACCGACAAATTCATCTCACGTCTCCCCGGGCATGTAGCTTCCTGGGGCAACATTCAGGCGCCGGAAAGTGGTCACCCGATTGCCCTTCCACGCACTCAAAACGTCCTGTGATCGCTCTTTGGCCGTACCCTGAGGGGCCGTGGAGATGAGGAGGTTATATTTGTCGGCGCGAATGCGGCCGGTAAAAAGCGCCAGAGACTGGTTCCGTTGCATCGGAATAACTTGGTCTGCCGGTTTCATGAGGTTCCCTTTCTTGGCTAGGAATAATGGGTTGCTGCACCCGTCACCCTGATATTGCAGGCGGCATGCCAATAGGATTTACGTTAATTTAATCCATATATTTCATAAGGTTAATTGAAATCAAGCGGAAGTAAGCGGCTGTGGTCAGCCACAGGATTTCGTGGAACCTCAGGATTTCGTGGAACGACGAACCTAAAGAAGCCCCGGATTTAGGGCCCTCTGAACCTCAACCGCCCGCACCCGGGCGCTTTATTGCCAGCTTTTGCATGCGATACCGCAGCGTACTCGGCTCCAGCCCCAGTATGGTCGCCGCGCCACGCTTGCCTTCAATGACCCAGTCCGATTGCTGCAGGATCTGGCGTATGTGGGCCTCCTCAATCTGCTCCAGCGTGCGCATATCCGTTGCTGTGGCAACTGCCGTCGTGCCTGCCGGCGGCGTCAGGGATTCCTGTATGACCAGCCGTTCACCCGCACCCAGGATCGCCGCGCGCTCGATGATGTTCTGCAGCTCACGGATGTTGCCGGGCCAGTGATACCGCCGCAGGCGGTTCAGGGATTCCGCATCCACGCCCTTGAAGGATTTGCCAAGCTTGCGCGTGCATTTCTCCAGGAAATGACCGGCCAGCAGGGCGATGTCCTCCACCCGCTCGCGCAGCGGCGGCAGTTGCAGGGGAAATACGTTGAGACGGTAATACAGGTCGGAGCGGAAGGTGCCGGCCTCCACCATGTCGGCCAGGTTGCGGTTGGTGGCGGCGATGATGCGCACGTCCACCCGGATGGTGCGGGTGCCACCCACCCGTTCGAATTCCTGTTCCTGCAAGACGCGCAGCAGCTTGGCCTGGGCCGGCGCCGATAATTCCCCCACTTCGTCCAGAAACAGGGTGCCACCGTCGGCCACTTCAAAACGCCCCTTGCGCTGCGCCGTGGCCCCGGTAAACGCCCCCTTCTCGTGCCCGAAGAGCTCGCTTTCAATCAATTCGGAGGGCAGCGCCGCGCAGTTCATTTTGACGAAGAGTTTGTCCTTGCGGCTGCTGAGATTGTGCAGGGCATGGGCGATGAGTTCCTTGCCGGTGCCGGTCTCGCCGTTGATCAAAACGGTGGCGTCCACCTGCGCCACGTTGCGCACGGCGGCAAACAGTTCCTTCATGGCAGGCGCCTCCCCCACCATGTCCTCGAATTTGTGCTCGCCGTGGATCTCGGACTGCAAATAGATGTTCTGTTGCTGCAGGCGGCTGAGTTCGGCCTGCGTCTTCATGCGCTCGTTGACGTCGCGCAGGATGATGGTGTACAGCGGCTGGCCGCCGGCTTCGAGCGGCGAAATGCTGGCCTCGATGGGAAATTCCTCGCGATTGGCCCGCACCGCCGTGAGACCAGCCGGCGTCCACAGCTGCTGACGCACCTTTTCGTCCCGGAAATAATCCTCCAGCAAACCGCGGAAGGGCCTGGACAGAAACCGGTCAAACGGCTGCCCCAGCGCCCAGCCCGCGGAACACGTAAATATGCGCTCGGCCGCCTGATTGAACAATACAATCCGACGGTCATGATCGATGGCAATAATGGCGTCCATCGCCGAGGCCAGGATGCGCGAAAGCTTTTCCTCGCTCTGTTTCAGGGCATCTTCGAAACGCTTGCGTTGCAATTCGGCGCATGCTCGCGCGCCGAAAATCTTGAACATGTCGATGTCGCGCGGTTCGGCCTTCATGGGCTTGTCGTCGAATATGGCGAGATGGCCCATCACCTCCCTGGCGCTGCTGAGCAGGGGGATGGCAAGAAAGCTGCGAAGTTTCATCTCCTCCAGTGCCTGATCCCGGGGGAACAATTTGCCGACCTGATCCGGGAAGCAGTGTATTTCGCCGTCAAGGACGGCCTCACAGGGTGTCCCGGCAAGCGCGTACTGGCCGGGATTGTGGGAATTCTCACCATCCCACCAGGCAAGAATACGCGCAACAGTGCCGCTCTCGATGAATTCAGCCACAAAGGCGATGCGGACATTGAGCGCTTGCGATACCGAGCGCACCAATTCACGCAGGAATTCCTCGCCGGTGGTATGCGCCGTGGTCTCGGCGATCAGACGCAAAATACCCGCCGTGTCGTTGTAATGATTGACAGCCTCGTTCACGCCGCCCCCCGTGATCCTTGACTGACCTACTTGACGGGCAGTTTGCCGGCAAGCTGATCGATGGCGATTTCCAAATTATCCACCTTTTTCAGCAATTCGGTAATCTCCAGTTCCGCCTTGAGATTGACCTTGTAATCAAGTTCGCTGCGGATACGGTCCTTGGCGTCCGTGCGGTTCTGACTCATCATGATCACGGGCGCCTGTATCGCCGCCAGCATTGAGAGAAAAAGATTGAGCAGAATATAAGGATAAGGATCAAAGGCCTTCTGCTCCAGAAGAAATGAATTAATCAATGTCCAGACAAACAGAAATGCCGCGAACAGTCCGATAAACGTCCAACTGCCGCCGAATTGCGCCACCCTGTCGGCGATGCGATTGCCAAAAGTCTCCTTTTCCTCGATGACCTCATTTGGATTGGGCGTGGTCCAGCGCCTGAGGAAATCGCCGGTTCGCCGGAAACGCCGCACCATCCCTTTGATGACGTCCTGGGCCATGTGCGGCCGCCGCATCAGGAGTTCAAGGATCTGATCATGCCCCAGGGTGAATGCCTTGGTCGGCTCCGTGCTCGTAACAGTCGCTGAACGCGGGCCCCCGTCAAAAAGCGACATTTCACCGAAATAATCCCCGGGGCCCATGATGTCGATGGTGATTTTGTCCCCGTTTTCGTTGAGCAGGCTGACGGCCACCTGCCCGCTGTCTATGACATAAAGCCTGTCGCCCGTCTGACCCTCCCGGAAAATTGTCTGCCCCGCCCGGAATGATTCCTCGGTGAATATGCCGGCCAGCGCGGCCAATTCATCGTCGTCCATGGTGGCAAATAATGGAATGCTCTTCAGTAATTCAATATTGATTGACATACTCCCCCCTCGAAAAGATTAATTGCGATTATGCCCGTACACAAAAAATACAAATAATGTATCCGGGCTGAGATCGGAACAACTCCAGCGTATAGACGGCAAACGATTACCGGAGTTGCAGCGAGGACATTAATCGCCGCTGGAGCCGTATTTCTCGAGATATTGCTGGGACAAACGCTGGGCTTCCGCCAGCTGGTCGGGCGGCAGCTGTTTGGCCAGGGCGTCGCGCTTCTCGCGGGCGACGTTCATGCCGCCGGCCACGCTGGCGTCAAACCAGGCATAGGCCTGCATGGGATCCTTGCCGACGCCAACCCCCTCCAGATACAAAAGGGCAAGATTGTATTGTGCGGCGTTGAATCCCTGCTCGGCGGCGCGGCGTATCCATTCCGATCCCTCCGCGGGATCTGCGGCAACACCGCGTCCAGCCACGTAGAGCATGCCGAGATTGAGTTGCGCGCGCCTGACGCCCTGCGCCGCGGATTTCTTGAGCCATTCGAAGGCCATGACGTCATCCTGCTTCAACTCACGGCCTTCCATGTAGTACACACCGACGGTGTACTGGGCGTCGGCGTTGCCCTGATCGGCGGCGCGCAAAAACCAGGTGTTCGCCTCCACGGAGTCGGCCTTCACCCCGAGCCCTTTGGCATAAAGAATCCCGAGATTGTACTGGGCGCTGCTCAGGTTCTGTGCCGCGGCCCTGGCAAACCACTCACGCGACTGCGGGTAGTCCTGCGCCACGCCTTCTCCGGTGAAATAGCGCACGCCGAGTTGAAACTGGGCCTCGCGATCGCCTTGCATGGCGGCTTTTTCAAACCACCGAACCGCCTCGTGTGCGCTTTTATCCACGCCATTGCCGCGCAGATAAGCCATGCCGAGATTATATTGGGCGCCTGCCAGTCCATGGTCCGCCGCAAGCTTGAACCAGCGCGCGGCCTGACCATAGTCCTTCTCCACCCCCAAGCCCTGGTAGTGCATGACGCCAAGATTATTCTCGGCCACATGGTCACCTTGCGCGGCGGCCTCACGGAATTCCCGGAGTGCGGCGGCGTAGTCCTTGTTCGCCAGCGCCGCCCTGGCGGCGGTGACATCCGCGACCGCCAGCGCCGGCATCAACCAGAGCAGCGCCAATGCCATGCGTCGCGATTTATTCACGGCTCTTGAGGGAATTCAGGATAAATCACCCGCCGGACCACGGCCATTTGGGGGTTCTGCTTGCTGCCGGGCGAAAATCCGCTGCCTGCGGCAGAACAGCTTTACCAGCGGTAGCCGAAGCGAACCAGCTGGAAATTGATGCCGTTGTTGGGGTTACCAAGACCGGCGTTGGAGAGATGCTGATAGCGGTAATTGATCTCGTACTGGCCCCGATCGCCGAAGCGGATGCCGCCGCCCAGGGAATCGCCGAAGGAATAGTTGATGCCGAACCCGGCGCTGCCCAAGGCCGTCTCGCTGAACAGGTGGGCGCCGATGGCGCCCTCAAGGAACGGCCGCATACCGAGCCAGCTGTCGTCGGTTTGTATGCGGAATACCGGCGTGATACCGAAATCAACGAGGGAAGTGTTGCCGCTTTTGCCGCCGTGGCGGGCGTCCCAGTAGCTTGCACTCAATTCCCACTGGCCGCCCAGATACCAGTCGTGAAACGGCAGCCATTTCACGCCCCAATCCCACACCAGCGCACCACCGCCCCGCCAGGCATCACGGTTGGGATTGTCCTCGTCCGTATATCCGCCCTCGATGGCGAAGCCGTCGACCGCGTGCGCGCTCATGGGCGCCAGCAGGACCAGCAGCGCAGCAAGCAGGCTGCGAATACTCCACTTCACAATGACCCCCTCGTATATCGTCCCTTTCCCCGGGGACGTTATTGATTATTGGCTGCACAAACTACAAGAAAACGGGAACGCCGTAAAGCGACGGCCACTCTCAGGCCTGTGACCCGCCTCGGGCATTCCGTTTTTAAGAATTCATGGTAGCATTGCGCGTGTTTTTTCGGCCCGCTTTCACGCGGGGCGGGTCAAAGCGAAAAAAATCAGGTGAAACGTGCCACCCAGGGGATGACAGGGGCCCCGCGAGAGATGGCCATCGGGGAATATCCAGCCCCTGGAGGAACCGCATCATGATGAAAAAGCATTGGCTCATGCTGACAGGCTTGGGCATGGGTTGTATTGGCATGAACGCGGCGCCGGCCGCTGGTGACGCGGCGGCGGGCAAGCTTAAGGCCGAAACCTGCATGGGCTGTCATGCCGTGGCCACCTACAAGAACGTCTACCCCACCTACAACGTGCCCAAACTTGGGGGGCAGCACCCGGAATACATCGTTTCCGCGCTCAAGGCCTACAAGTCAGGGGACCGCGCCCACCAGACCATGCATGCCAACGCCTCCAATTTAAGCGATCAGGACATGCAGGATATCGCCGCTTTCTTCGCCGCGCAGGGCGGCAAGTAGGCATTGGCCCCACAGAATCCATGGAGAGAGTACACATGAAAACGTTGTTAATGATCACGAGCGCCATGATGCTGTGCCTGCTGTCATTGACTGCCCGGGCGGAGGGCGATTACGCGGCGGGGCAGCAGAAGGCCAAGGAAATCTGTGCCGCCTGCCACAACGCCGACGGCAACAGCACCAACGCGATGTATCCCAAGCTGGCCGGCCAGTGGGAAAGCTACATCGTTCAGGCCCTGAAGGAATACAAGTCGGGCGAGCGCAAAAATCCGATCATGGGCCCGATGGCCGCCCCGCTCACGGAACAGGAAGTCGAGAACGCCGCCGTGTATTTCTCGCAGCAAAAACCCGCGGTGTTCGTCCTCCAGCGTTGAACCGAAGCAGTTTGATCCAGAAGCAACACCGATACGGCCCGGATTTCCGGGCCGTCGTTTTTTGCATCACACTTTCTTATCGCCCATGATTAAGCAATCATGGTACGTCCCTTTAAATTCCGGCTCTCTCAACTCCCCATGCTCGACGCCGAGATCGAAAACCTGAGCCAGCGCCGGCAGGCCCTGGAGGCAGAAACCCAAGGCAAGTGGCTCACCGAATTGACGGACACCGAGACCAAACTCGCGGACTTGAACCAGGACCTCATCAAGGCCCAGAACCGCTACACCTTGCAACAACTGGCCGCCCCCGTAGCCGGCACCGTCCAGCAACTGGCCCTCCACACGATCGGTGGCGTAGTCACCCCTGCCCAGGAACTCATGCGCATCGTTCCTGAAGAGGACAGTATCCAAATCGAGGCCTGGGTCGAGAACAAGGACATCGGCTTTGTCCATGACGGCCAGAACACTGAAATCAAGGTAGAGACCTTCCCGTATACCAAATATGGCACCCTCACCGGCCGGCTCATCAAAGTATCCACTGATGCCATCACCGAAATGAAGGAACTTCAGGTCGATAAGGATCACCGAAATGAAAAATAATTTATCTCGGGTTCCGTTGCTTGCTTTCGTTTCCCCCCTTTTAGTTTCTATGGCGGTTTACGCAGATGATTATTTACTTGATCCAGCGCCTGTGTATTACCAAGGCACGGCGCATGTTGAGACTCCATACGAAAAGCCGACCGACTCCGGTGTTTGTGAGCTTTATCTGGAGAATCTGCGATATTTCGCAAAACAAAATATACCCATGTCCTGCGATAGACCTATAGCGCCACATTTGAAGAAGAAAATCCATGATGTAGCGTGGGAGAACCTGGATCCAGCACGGTATCCAGATCTGTTTAATGCAGTAGTTGCCGCTACTTTCCCGCCTTCAGGCGGGGGCGTGAAGCGCTGGAGTGAGGAAGTAAAAAAAGGTGTTGCTGTATTCCGGCGAGCCAAATTGCAACTGAAAGGGTATCCAACTTTTATGGGCACTTCCGGTGTAGGTACATCGCCGCCTCCACGCCCGATCGCATTTAATATTGTGCAATTTGGCATCAACCATAATGATCCAAACAGCCCTGATCCAGTATGGCGCTGCTATCCAATTCGTGGAAAGAAAGAAGGGCACGAACCAACTGACCTTCGTTTCTTTATTGTTACTGAAGATCTGACGAAAATGTACGATCAACTACGCGACATTAATACAGGCCACACGGGAGACTATATAAAAATTATCAACACTCATCCTTATGTTGAAAGTTCATATACTGACACAGCAAATATACAAGAAATACAGTTATCCGAAATCCAGACTAAATTCCCAGTTCATCTCGAGCCGGTTTGCCTTTACCGCTTCGATTTCATAGACAAAGGGCGGTAACATTAAGGGACGTACCACCATTGTTTTCGAGGATTGAGGCATTAAAGATGTTGGGTTTGCTTCGTTTATGTGAGGGGAACATTAAGGGACGTACCACTATTGTTTTCGAGGATTGAGGCATTAAAGATGCTGGGTTTGCTTCGTTTATGTGAGCGAACGAAGCTGCGCCCCCATTATGAGCGCAACCTCTAATTCCACGCCGGCGCGAATGGGCTACCGCCTGCCGGCGGAATGGGAGCCGCATCAAGCAGTGTGGTTCTCCTGGCCGCACAATCGCGAGTCATGGCCCGGCAAGTTCGAGACCGTCGAGCCGGTGATGACTCAGGCGGTGGCGGCGATCCAGCAGAGCGAGACCGTGCGCATCAACGTGCTCGACGCCGCGCATGAAGCTCATGTGCGTGGTGTACTGGCAGCACATCGTGTCAGCACGAACAACCTCCTCTTCCACCACTTCCCCACCAATGACGCCTGGTGCCGGGATCATGGCGCAATTTTCGTCGTGCGCGAGCAGGCCGGACGCCGCGAACTGGCGGCAACGCACTGGGACTACAACGCCTGGGGAGATAAATATCCACCCTTCGATCGCGATCAGGAGATTCCACGACGTATGGCCGAGGCGCTGGCTGTGCCCCGGTTTGAGGGCGGCATGGTGCTGGAAGGCGGCTCCATCGAAACCAACGGCGCCGGTACCCTGCTGACGACCGAACAATGCCTGCTCAACTCCAACCGCAATCCGGGGATGAGCCGCGCGGAGATAGAGCAGCGGCTGCGCGATTTTCTGGGCGTGCAGACCATTCTCTGGCTGGGCGAAGGCATCGTCGGCGACGACACCGATGGCCATATCGACGATCTCACCCGCTTCGTGGCGGAAGATACTGTGGTCACGGTCGTCGAAGATGACCCGACGGACGCCAATTACGCCGTATTGCAGGACAATCTGCGGCGTCTAAAGACCATGCGACTGCCAGGTGGACGCTCGCTAAACATCATCAATCTCCCGATGCCGGAACCGGTGATTTACGACGGCCAGCGCCTGCCGGCGAGCTACGCCAATTTCTACACCGGCAACACCGTGGTGCTGACGCCGGTGTTCAACTGCGCGCAGGATGCGCGGGCGCTGTCTATACTTGAACAATGCTTCCCCGGGCGGCGCGTCGTGGGTATTGATTGCACCGATTTGGTGTGGGGGTTGGGGGCTTTCCATTGCCTGACCCAACAAGTCCCCGCCACAGGCCGCTGAAAATCTATTACGGAGCCCGTCTGCGTTGTTGCTGCTCGCTCGAAAGCTCGCCGTACTGCCTTTGTACTCTCCCGCTTTCTCGCTCTCGGCGCCTGGCAGCCGTGCTTCCTCATGACGATTTACATCTGCCTGTTAACGAATCTCAACTGCTCGGCATCAGATTCACACAAAAAACACTTGCTGTTGACGGCTATTTACCCTACATTTCGCGCAAAATTTCCTCATCACACAAAAAATATGGCCAACCACAGGAACGGGAATGAAAAATACGGCAGCGGTCGCTGAATTCATCCGCCATCACTACCGTCATTTCAACGCCGCCGCCCTGATCGACGCCGCCAACGGCTACATCGACCTGCTTGAAGACAACGGCAAGATGTTCATGACCCTGGCCGGCGCCATGAGCACCGCTGAACTTGGCTTGTCGCTGGCGGAGATGATCCGGCAGGACAAAGTCCATGCCATAACCTGCACGGGCGCCAACCTTGAGGAGGACCTCTTCAACCTCGTGGCGCACGATCACTACGTCCGCCTCCCCCGATACCGCGATCTCACTCCCGAAGACGAGGAGAAGCTGCTGCAGCGCCATTTAAACCGGGTCACGGATACCTGCATCCCCGAGGATGAAGCCATCCGGCGCCTTGAAAAGGCCGTTTTAAAGGAGTGGACTGCCGCCGACAAAAAAGGCGGAAGTTACTTTCCCCACGAATTCCTGTACCGCGTCATCAAAAGCGGCGCATTGGAAAAGCATTATCAAATCGACCCCCACGACAGCTGGCTGGTGGCCGCCTGCGAGGCCGATCTGCCGCTATTCGTCCCTGGCTGGGAAGACTCCACGCTCGGCAACATCTACGCCAGCCACTGCGTCAGCGGCACCATCAAAAATGTTCACACGGTGCGGTCCGGCATCGAATACATGGTGTCGCTGGCACGGTGGTATCAGGCGACCTGTCGCGAGCATCCCATCGGCTTCTTCCAGATCGGCGGCGGCATCGCCGGCGACTTCCCGATTTGCGTAGTCCCGATGCTGGAGCAGGATTTGCAGATCCGGGACATCCCGCGCTGGAGCTACTTCTGCCAGATCAGCGACTCGACCACCAGTTACGGCTCCTATTCCGGCGCCGTGCCAAATGAGAAGATCACCTGGGGTAAATTGTCGGTGAAAACGCCCAAATACATCATCGAGTCGGACGCCACCATTGTGGCTCCGCTCATTTTTGCCTGCGTGCTGTCTCCCCCGGGCCGGAAGATTTAATGAGCACGCCGCAACCCCTGCCCTCGCCAGCGGCTGCCGAATCGCCGGGCTGGACCGCCCAGGACGCGGAGGATTTGTACCGCATGCGCCAATGGGGCGACGGTTTCTTCTTCGTCAATGAGCGCGGGCACGTGGCCGTGCACCCGCTGAGCGATCAGGAGCTGAGCATAGACATCGCCGACGTGGTGCAGGACCTGCGCAACCGCAAGGTGAAGTTTCCAATCCTGCTGCGATTCCAGGACGTGCTGCAGGCGCGCGTCGTGCGTCTCAACACCGCCTTTCGCGAAGCCATCGAGGGGGCGGGCTACCAGAACCATTATCAAGGCGTCTATCCCATCAAGGTCAACCAGCTGCACGAAGTGGTCGAAGAAGTCGTGGAGGCCGGCAAGCCGTTCAAGATGGGTTTGGAATGCGGCTCCAAGGCGGAACTCATCGCTGCGCTGCCGCACATGATGGACGACGAGGCGCTGTTGATCTGCAACGGCTACAAGGACGCCGTCATGCTGCGTTTGATTCTGGCCGCACAGCAGATCGGCAAGAACGTCATTCCGGTCATGGAGAAATACGGCGAATTCGAGCACTTGCTGCGGCTGGCCCGCGATCTGAATGTCACGCCGCGTTTCGGCGTGCGCGTGCGCCTGGGCACCAGCGGCGCCGGCAAATGGGCGGAGTCCGGCGGGGATCAGTCCAAATTCGGCATCTCCATACCGGAGCTGGTCAATCTCGTCAGCCATCTCAAGGCGGATGGACTGAACGAGTCGCTGGTGCTGCTGCATTTCCACCTCGGCAGCCAGATCGCCGACGTGCAAATCCTGAAAAAGGCAGTCAAGGAAATCGCGCAAATATACGTGCAACTGCTGAAACGCGGCATGCCGCTGAAATACGTCGACGTCGGCGGCGGCCTGGGCGTCAACTACGAGGCGGGCTACGGCGGCGAGGAAAACAGCATCAATTACAGTCTGCGCGAATACGCCAACGCCGTGGTGTATTCGATGAAGGAGGTCTGCGACGAGGAGCAGAGCCCGCATCCGATCCTGATCTCGGAGAGCGGACGCGCCATCACCGCGCATCATTCCGTGTTGATCGTCGAGGCCCTGGGCGCCTACCGCAAGGACACGGTGGAGGACAACTTCATGCCGGCGCCGGAACACAACATCGTGGTCCGGCAATTGTTTGACACCCTCGCCCGCGTGCGCCAGCTCGCCGCCAACAAGCGCCGCAAGAATCCGCCGCTGGCCGAGTTGATGGAGAACTATCACGACGCCGTCGAGAAACGCCAGGAGGCCGACACTCTTTTCAACCTCGGCTATCTGCCCATGGAGGAGAAGGCGGTTGCCGAACGGCTGTACTGGACCATCTGCCGGGATATCGACAGGCAGGTCAAGAAGGCGCCCAAACCGGAATTGGTGCCGGTCGAGCTGCGCGCACTGGATGATCACTTGGTCGATCAATTTCTGTGCGATTTTTCCGTGTTCCAATCCATCCTTGACCACTGGGCCATCGGCCAGCGTTTTCCCATCCTTCCCATCCGTGGCCTCGACTGCCGCCCCACCCGTCGCGCCGTGCTGGTCGACCTGACCTGCGATTCGGACGGCAAGGTTTCACATTACGTCTCCTCGAATACGGACAAGGACTTTCTGGAACTGCACGACTTTAAAAATGACGACCCTTACGACCTGGGCTTCTTTTTGATGGGCGCCTACCAGGACATCATGGGTGACGCGCACAACCTGTTCGGCCGCGTCTCCGAGGCGCACATTTATGCCGATGCCGCCGAGCCGGGTGGCTATTACATCGAAAAGATCATCCCCGGCACCTCCGTGCAGGAAATGCTGGCGCTGGTGCAGTATTTCCCCAACGACCTGCAGCGGCGCATGAACGACCTTATCAAGCAAAAAATAGACGAGGGTCGCATCCGTCCCAAGGCCGGCGTGGATTTGCTGGATCAATACATGCAGTGTTTCGCGCAAAGCACCTACTACGAACCCGCCACCCGGGAAACCCCGCCGAACAACGGCAATTCCGCATGACCGCGTCGCGCAGCGTTCGCGTGGGTCTGGTGCAGATGGCCTGCGACCCCGACCCGGCAGGCAATCTGGACAAAGCGCTGCGCCTCGCCCGGCAGGCGGCGACAAAAGGCGCGCAGATTGTCTGCCTGCCGGAGATGTATCGCTCGCGCTACTTCTGCCAGATCGAAGACCACGCTCATTTTGAACTGGCCGAGCCCGTGCCCGGCCCTTCCAGCGATGCCTTCGGCAGGCTGGCGGCGGAGCTCGACCTCGCGATCATCGTGCCGATCTTCGAGAAGCGCGCGGCCGGTCTTTATCATAATTCCGCGCTGGTGATCGACGGCGGGCGCGGTGAGATCGGCATGTATCGCAAGATGCACATCCCCGACGATCCGCGCTTCTACGAGAAATTCTATTTCACGCCGGGTGATCTCGGCTTCAAAAAATTTCCCACCCGCCATGCCGATGTCGGCGTGCTGATCTGCTGGGATCAATGGTATCCGGAGGCGGCGCGGCTGACCGCGCTGCAGGGCGCGCAAATCCTGTTCTACCCGACCGCCATCGGCTGGCAGCCCGCGGAAAAGGCCGAGTACGGCCGGGCCCAGCATGACAGCTGGGAAGTCATCCAGCGCGCGCATGCCATTGCCAACGGTTGCTTTGTGGCAGCCGTCAACCGCATCGGCTTTGAACCCGATCCCGCGCACGCCGGCCAGGGCATCGAGTTTTGGGGCCAAAGTTTCATCGCGGCCCCGGACGGTTCGATATTGACGCGCGCGCCCGCCGACAAAGAAGCGGTCATCGTCCAGTCGCTGGATCTGACGCGGCTGGACTTCTCCCGCACGCACTGGCCGTTCCTGCGCGATCGCCGCATCGACGCCTATGGCGGTCTCACCCGGAGATTTTTGGATTAGCGAAGAACGCCTGCACATCACTCAATTCATGGGTAAGCGGCATCGGCGGCAGGGCGGCCATGAACTTTTTGCCGTAGGATTTTTCCGTAAGCCTGGGGTCGCACAGCACCACCACGCCCCAATCCCTGACGTCGCGGATGAGACGCCCGACGCCCTGTTTGAGCGCGATCACCGCCTCCGGGATTTGATATTCCACGAATGGGTTGCCGCCGCGCTCTTCCATGGCGCGCATACGCGCCCGCATGACCGGATCGTCCAGTGCGGCGAACGGCAATTTATCGATGACCACGCAGGACAGCGCATCGCCGCGCACATCGACCCCCTCCCAGAAACTGCTGGTACCCAGCAACACGGCGCGTTCGGCGTGGCGGAATTGCTCCAGCAATTGCGCGCGCGGCGCCTGCCCCTGCACCCATAATGAAAAACCCGCGTCTTTCCCCCTTAATAATTCGCTGGCCGTATTCAGCGCCCGATGACTTGTAAACAGCAGAAACGCCCGTCCGCCGCTCGCCTGCAATACCGGCATCGCCGTCTCCACGACGGCCCGGGTGTAATTCGCGCTGCGGGGATCGACCTCGATAGAAGGCAGATAGATCAGGCCCTGATGCGCGTAATCGAAAGGGCTGTCGAAACGCCGCTCCTCGGCCCCTGCAAGTCCCAACTGACGGGTGAAATAGCTGAAATCCTCGCCGACCGCCAGCGTCGCCGACGTATAGATACGCGCGCCACGGTGCCGGCTCATGCGTTCGTTGAATAATTCCGCCACCTCCAGCGGCGTCTGATAGAGCACGAAGCCGCGCCGATGTGTCTCGTACCAGCGAATTATTCCGGGGGCCTCTTGTGTGGCGTATGTTTCGAGCTGCTCCCGTAGCGCGCCCGCACGGCGATGGCAATTGGCGAGCGAAGGACCACGCTCCGCGACACGGGCGAGCCCTTCGACCAGTCCGAGCAATGCCGCCTGCAACTGCTGCAAGGCCCCTGTCACCGCCGGCTTGAGGGTTTGCTCCTGCCAGTAACCGCGCTCCCTGCCATCCATTGCCAGCCGCAGATCGCGCACCGCCCTCTCCAGATGAGAGGCGATATCGCGCAACGCCGGGGTATCCGCGGCTTCGCCGATCTGCGACCGCAACGTATCCCTGCCCAGTTCGCTCAATTGCCGGCTGCTGAAGACGGTGCCAAAAAATTGAGATGCAATTTCCGGGAGCTGATGCGCCTCATCGAAAATGACCGCCTCGGCCCCTGGCAATACCTCGCCAAAGCCTTGTTCCCTCAATGCCAGATCGGCCAGAAACAGGTGGTGGTTGACCACCACCACTTCCGCCGCCTGCGCCTCGCGCCGCGCCTTGACGACGTGGCAATCTTCATAGAGCGGACACTCCTGGCGCAGACAATTCTCCACAGTGGAGGTCACCAGCGGCCAGATGGCCGCGTCTTCCGGCACCTCGGCCAATTCTGCAATGTCACCGCTCTCCGTGCGCCCGGCCCATGTCTGGATCGTTTGCAATTCCGCCTGCCGCCCGGTGGTTCCCACGCCGGCGGCGATTACCTGGTGCAGACGGTGCAGGCAGAGATAGTTTGCGCGCCCCTTGAGCAGGGCCGCCTGTACTGGGGCGCACAGCGCCTCTCTCACCACGGGCAGATCTCGATGGAACAGCTGATCCTGAAGATTCTTCGTGCCGGTGGAAATGATGATCCGCTTGCCGGATAAAAGCGCGGGCACGAGATAAGCGAAGGTCTTGCCGGTGCCCGTACCCGCCTCGCAGACCAGCGTACCGGCATCGGCGATGGCCGCCGCCACTTCCTCCGCCAACTGCTGCTGCACCGGACGCGGGTGGAATCCGGGCAACAAACGTGCGAACGGCCCTTGTGGACCCAGCAGGCTGGCGGGAGAGTCTTGCACGCTAAATAGCTTTAATGATGATCATTAACTGATTAATTTATGAATATATTTATATTCTAATTTAGAAACAATCTCAGGCACGTAGCGTATCGAATGCCATGACTTCGTCCAGGCGATGGCGGTGGGCGGCGATCATGACCAGTCTGTCAAAACCCAGGGCCACACCGGAACAGGCAGGTAATCCATGTTCCAATGCCGCCAGCAGACGTTCATCAACGGGCATCACGGCAAGACGCCGTGCCTGGCGCGCGTTGTTATCGTCTTCGAAACGTCGGCGCTGCTCTCCGGCATCGCGCAATTCTTCGAAGCCGCTGGCTATTTCGATACCGTTGATGAAGAGTTCAAACCGCGCCGCCACGGGCGGGTCTTCGTCGGGAATGATGCGAGCGAGCGCCGCCTGGCTCGCGGGGAAGTGGCAAAGAAACAACGGCCGGTCCTTGCCCAATTTCGGTCCAACCACCCAGCTCAATACCCAGTCCAGGCAATCATCGCGTCCCCACTCATCAACGATTGCCGTGCCTGACCCCAAACGCTGCACTGTCCTTCGCAACTCGTCGTCATGAACGGCCAGCGGGTCGAATCCCGCATGTTCCTTGAAGGCGGTGGCGTAGGTCGTGCGATCGCAGTAGTCCGTTCGCAGCAACCATGTCAGCAGGTCTTCGATTTCCCCCATAAGGTCGTGCATGTCAAAGCCCGGCCGGTACCATTCAAGCAACGTAAATTCCGGATTGTGCAATCCGCCCGATTCGCCGTTGCGGAAGGCCTTCGTAATTTGATAGATGGGGCCGGCGCCCGCCGCCAGTAATCGCTTCATGGCATATTCCGGTGAAGTTTGCAGACAAAGCCCCGTGGGCGTGGATTGCCCCGGCAGCACGCATTCCGCGCGCAGGTTTTCCAGATGCGGATCTGTGACTCCGGCCGCTGCAAGCAGTGGTGTTTCCACCTCCATCACCTGCCGGTCGGAGAAAAAGGCACGGACGCGTTCCAACAATCCAGCGCGCAACTTGAGCACGTCCAGCGACGCGCCGGGCCGCCAATCGGATGGGGTTGCCGGGCCCACGCAAGCCGCCGCGCGGCTATTCCTTGACGCGTGAGGAATATTGACCGGTGCGGGTATCAATACGGATTATTTCGTTGTTATTGATGAAGAGCGGCACCTTGACCATGGCGCCGGTCTCCAGTTTGGCGGGCTTGGAACCGCCGGTCACCGTGTCGCCACGCACGCCTGGATCCGTTTCCACGATCTTCAGGTTCACGAACGCCGGCGGCTGTATGGTCAGCGGTACGCCGTTCCACAACGTGACGATACAAGTCTCCTCGCCCTTCAACCACTGCGCCGCGTCAGTCATCGCCGTGCGGCTGGCGGCAATCTGCTCGAAGTTCTGTGGGTTCATGAAGTGCCAGAATTCGCCGTCACTGTAAAGATACTGCAATTCCACGTCCACGACATCGGCGCCCTCGCAGGTGTCTCCTGATTTGAAGGTGCGCTCCAGCATGCGGCCGGTCTTGAGATTGCGCAGTTTGACGCGATTGAACGCCTGTCCCTTGCCGGGTTTGACGTATTCGTTTTCCAGGACGTTATAGGGATCGCCGTCGATCATCAGCTTCAATCCGGCCTTGAATTCGTTGGTGCTGTAGGTGGTCATGTCGTCTTCCAGGTGAAAATGGGTTAAAAAGACGCGCATGATAACCCAAGCCGCCGTTTCGTTTCAGCCTCCATCTCAGTCCGCGTGGCAAAAAGCGCTTGCCGAAGCCATTTCCAGCCCCTTGGAGCTGCTGCAACTGCTGGAAATCGATCCCGCGGTCGCAGGGTTCAGATTGTCCGCGGATATCCGATTCAGACAACGCGTGCCGCGTGGTTTCGCCGCGCGCATGCGCAAAGGTGACCCGCTTGATCCCCTGCTGCTCCAGGTATTGCCCCTGGCCGAGGAGGATGCGGAAATTCCCGGATTCCTTGTCGATCCGGTGGGTGATCTCAAGGCCGAGACCGTGCCCGGGATGCTGCACAAATACCACGGCCGCGCGCTCATCGTCATCACCGGCGCCTGCGCCATCCATTGCCGCTATTGCTTCCGCAGACACTTTCCCTACGGGGACTCCAACCCTTCCGCTGATCACTGGCGGCGCGTACTGGAGTATCTGCGCGGCGATGGCTCCATTACCGAGGTGATTCTGAGCGGTGGTGACCCGTTGTCGCTGCCCGATGCCCGACTCGCGGACCTGGCGCAGGCACTGGCCGAGATTCCCCACCTGAAACGGCTGCGCGTGCACACCCGCCTGCCGGTGGTGCTGCCTGAACGTGTCGTCGATTCATTGCTGGCGTGGCTTGTCGGCACACGCTTGCACCCGGTCATGGTCATACATGCCAATCACGCCAATGAAATCGATGATGCCGTCCGTGCCGGACTGCGGCTGTTGCGTGACGCCAGAGTACCCCTTTTGAATCAGTCCGTGCTGCTCAAGAACATCAACGATAGCGTTGAGGCGTTGTGCGATTTGAACGAGGCGCTGTTTGAGGCTGATGTGCTGCCCTATTATCTGCATCTGCTCGATCCCGTACAGGGCTCCGCCCATTTCAATATCGACGATGCGGCTGCCCACAGGCTGCTCGATGCCATGCGCGCCCGGCTTCCCGGTTATCTCGTGCCGCGGCTGGTACGCGAAATTGCCGGTTTACCCTATAAACTTCTCTTCAAATAGCCAGAAACGGCCGAGTGAACCAGGGGGGACCCATGCCTTATCAATACAACCGGAAGCATGCCAGCCTGATCGATGCCGCCATTGAACGGTGGCAGGCGGAGGGACTGCTGGAGACGGAAACCGCCGCGCGGCTCAAGGCCAGTTACCAGGCGGTGCCGTTTGATTGGGGACGGTTGGCCAAATACGCCTTCTGGGCGGCGTTGGCATGCACACTCATCGCCGTGGGGTCGGTATTCAGCGATCGCCTGCTCATGGAACTGCTGGCCCAGCTTTTCAATGCACCGGAATCCGTAAAGGCGCTGTTTTTCACGGTGCTGGCGGCCATGTTTTATTCCTGGGGATCACAGCGCCGCCAGCGCATGCCCGGAAAACGCTATTCCAATGAAGCGGTGTTTTTTCTCGGCATCGTCTCCACCGCGGCCGCCGTGGCCTTCCTGGGCCGTGCGCTGGATACCGGCAGTGGACACTACTCACTGCTGCTGGCACTTGCCGCCGTCGTGTATGGCGTGCTGGGACTATGGTTTCCTTCCGGTCTGGTGTGGGTCTTCGCACTGCTGTCGCTGGGCAGCTGGTTCGGCGCCGAAACCGGCTATATGTCAGGCTGGGGCGCCTATTATCTGGGCATGAATTACCCGCTGCGCTTCGTGGCCTTCGGCATCGCCCTCATCGCCGCCGGCACCGCCTTCGGCGGCTGGCCGGCGCGGCGCGCATTTTTGCGCCCGACCCGCGCGATGGGCCTGCTATACCTGTTCATTGCGCTCTGGATCATGTCCATTTTCGGAAATTACGGCGACATCAATGTCTGGTACCACGTCAAGCAGATCGAATTATTTCACTGGTCGCTGCTCTTTGCGATCGCAAGCGGCGCCGCGATCTGGCATGGGTTGAAGTATGACGACGGCATGACCCGCGGTTTTGGCCTTGTGTTTCTGTTCATCAATCTCTACACGCGGTTTTTTGAGTATTTCTGGAACAGCTTGCACAAGGCGGTATTTTTTGCCTTGCTGGCCGCAAGCCTTTGGTACATCGGCAGCCACGCGGAGCGTATTTGGAGTCTCGGCCGCGCGCCCGTTCCTGAGCGGGCCTAGCTCAGGAAGATGAGATTTCAGCGGGAGGCCGCTGCTCCGCGTTGATGTAATCGGCGAAACGGCGGTAATCGTCGCGGCCCAGCCACCAAACACGGAAGCGGCCCAGTCTCATGTATTCCTGAAAGCGGCGATCGACCAGGCCGTCGCCCGCCAATTGCGACGCCGCCCAGCGCCCGACACGAGGCGCCACGGATTTGATCAAAGCCAGCTGTGTCGCGCCGAGGCGCGCCGCAAGCCACGCGGCAAGACTGTCGGAACTGGTTCCCCAATCACAATGTATGTCTGTTGCATCATTCGCCATCGACGCGGGCATCCATACGGGCACTTCGCGCTGGTCGAGGATATTGCGCAATTCCTTGTCCTGGGACGCAGGCTGCAGACCGGGTTGCAGGCGGACGAGCTCGCGGCCGTATTGCTCCATGGCCAGCAGCGCCATGCCATGCGCGGTGGCATCGTCGAATCCCGTCTGCTTTTGCGCCGCGCGCACCTTATCGGCGAACGGCCCGCCGCCGGGCACGACGACCAGGCGTCCGCCGCCCGTCAGTGCCAACGCATGCAGCCAGCGCCTTAATTCCGGCGCATCATGCAGGCTGCCGCCGACCTTCACCACCCACAGATCAAACGGCATCCTGGGTCTCGGTGTTCATGAACAGCCTGATCATGCCCGCCGCTTTATCCAGACTTTCCTGGTATTCCGCTTCCATCAGCGAATCCATGACGATGCCGCCACCCGCCCAGGCATGCATGAAACCATCGTGGCAGACCAGCGTGCGGATGGCGATATTGGTGTCCATGCCACCGTCGAAGCCAATGTATCCGATGGCGCCGCAATAGACGCTGCGGCGATGCGGCTCCAGTTCCTCGATGATTTCCATGGCGCGGAGCTTGGGCGCACCGGTGATGGAACCGCCGGGAAAACAGCCCCGCAGCAGATCGACTGGATGTCGTCCTTCTGCCAGCTCGCCCCGCACAGTGCTGACCAGATGGTGCACGGTGGCGAAACTCTCGACTGCGAACAGGTTCGGCACGCTGACTGAACCGGTGCGGCAGTTCTTGCCGAGATCATTGCGCAGCAGATCCACAATCATGACGTTCTCGGCGCGGTCCTTGAGGCTGTTGCGCAACTCCTCCATCATTTGTTGATCGCGCAAGGGATCGGCGGATCGCGGCCTAGTGCCCTTGATCGGCTTGGTTTCGACCACGCCGTTTCTCACATTAAGAAAACGCTCCGGAGACGAGCTCAACACCTCACCGCCGGGCACGCGTAAAAATGCAGAATACGGCGCCGGATTCAACTGCCGGAGATACCGGTAGGCATCCCATGGATCACCCTGGGCACGCGCGCTGAAACGCATGGCGAGGTTCACCTGGTAACAATCACCGTCGCGCAGATAACGCTTGATGCGTTCGAAGCGCTCCGCATATTGCGCATGGCTGAGATTCGGCTTGACCGCCGACAATACGCGGAACTGGGGACGAAACGCCACGGGCGTCGGGGGTGGCTCGGCCACCTCCAGCAGGCGCAGCCATTCGTCATCCAGCCTGTTGTCTTCGGCACGGCTGATGAAATACGCGCGTTTACCGAGATGATCGATCACCACACAACGCTCATAAAAACCAATCGCCATGTCCGGCAAGTCTATGTCGTGAATGGCGATGTCAGGCAGATGCTCCACGCGCCGCCCCAGGTCGTAGGCGAAATACCCCATCGCACCGCCGGTGAACGGCAGTTCCGGATGGCCCGGCAGCGTTTCGCCCAGATGCTGTTTCAGAAGTGCAAAGGGATCCGCGTCGGAAACCTTCGTCTTTCCATCGGAACAGATTTCAGTCTCATGGCCGCGCGTGATCAGCGTAAGGCGGGGCTCGGCCGCAAAAATATCGAATCTGCCCTGCCTCTGACACAGGCGGTCGCTGTCCAACAGTACGCACCACGGCCGGCCAGCGAAGGCGTCAAAGCGGGCGGCGCTGTCCTCATGGTAGGACAGCTCCACTATGCGCGGGACATTCAGCACGATGCCTGTCTCAGCATGGCCAGTGCCACGGCGGGTGCGCAAACGGCCGCATGAACGCGCCACCGGCGCGGTATGTCCATCAATTCAGCGTAATCGATATAGGTATGACCCATCCGGCGCGCCAGTCGTTTGGCAATGAAGCGACCCACACCGGCGCCGACCACCGGCAGCTTGGAAAGTCTGGAAGACTGTGACATCACCCGTTTCATTTCACGCGCGATGTCATCCTGCTGGATTCCGGCGATGTGGCGCGCCACCCGCCGCCAGTCTTTCATTGAAGCATTGCGCAGGTCGCATCCCAGCATGCGCGCCAGGCGACGGGCGCAGTCGCGCGGGTTTTTGCCGCGGCGATCCGCGGTTTCATCTCCGTCATAACGCAGATCGCCGGTCAGCCGGTAGACATCAGCCATACCGGCAAAGTGTTCAGCCGCCAGACCCTGCCATGCACCATGAAATCGCACCCGCCGCGCCACCGCCATGATCGGTGTGCGGGCCACGCCGGTGTATACCAGTTCACCGGTGCGCAAACGGCCGGCGTCCGTCAACCCCCGCGCCGCCACCCGGCCGTTGCGGATGGGAATGATGTCGGTGGTGGTGCTGCCTATATCGACCAGCAGTGCCTGCGGCATAATCTTCGCCACCGATGCCGCCGTCGCATGCCAGTTCGCCGATGCGACTTCAGCATGGGCGCGCCGCGCGTTCCTCGCATCGCACAAACCCCGGTGCAATGAATACACCTGCATGCGCTTTGCATCAATGTGCTGGACGACCATCCGCAGCAGAGTTTGCACGCCCTCTCCGCGATCGGCAAACACATCGGCCAGCTCGCCGGTCATGGTGAGGCCATGCAGGCCCCCCCTCAATCGCCAGCGCTGGCAAAGCCGCGACAGCAGACTGTCGAGTTCATGCAGCCCCCGCCATAAACGACAGGGATATTGCCCGACATGAAGCAATCGGCCCTGCGTGTCCGCGACCGCAAGCTTCAAATGCGCCCCGCCGATGTCCCAACCTGCGAAGCAGGTTACAGATTCATGCATGATGGGGCACCTCCACCCTCACCGTACGGGCCCCCAGCGTACGGGTCGTCGTCGCCTTCCGTTCCAGGCATGCGTCCAGGATCAATTGTGCGGTATTGATGCCAAGGGAATCGCTCATGGCCACATAACTGGTGGTCAGGCGGGGATTGATTTCCAGCACGACCGGGCCCGCAACAGTCTCAATGTAATCGACGCCTACGAAACCGCGCAAACCCGGAATGAGGTTCATCAGCAAATCGGCGAGTCCCTGCATGATCGGCCTCTGCTGCGGACGGGCGTTGACCAACGTGCCGGTTTGTCTCAACTCCATCCCTTCGTGAATCTGTATTTGCTCATTGACCGCCAGCACCCCGGCGTGTCCACGACTGCAGAGCAGTGCCAGACTCATCGCCCTGCCCTGCACGTAAGGTTGCATCACCCATGCGCGTCCCTCGTCCGCCGGCCGCCACTCCGAAAGCGCCTCGGCGTCTTCAAAGAAAAATGTATCTTCGCTGCCGGCCCCATCGTCCGGCTTTACCACGTATCCCCGCCCGCTTTCCGGAAGACGCTGTCCAAGATACACGGTCTCCGGCACCGCCACGCCGTGGGACGCCAGCGCCCGTATGGTGGCGATCTTGCTTGCCGCCACGGCCACCGCCGCCGATGTACACCCCAACAACAGCCTGCCCGCATCTTCGACCATGCGATTGAACCGCTCCAGCACGCCGCCGGTTTCGGGTGCGATGATCAATGCCGCGTCCGCCGCTGATATGCATCGCCGCCACAAATCCCAGGGTTCGACCCGCACGTTGAGAATCTCCACCTTCTGATCCAACGCCGGCATTCTTGGGTCGCGGGTCACCGTGATTCTGCAGTCGTTCAACGCGCAAAAATCGCCGAGTGCCGCGCGCAATATCGCGTCGCCTTCGCTGGCAAGTGCGGGCGGCAGGGATTGGCCCGCAAGCCCCCCTCCCGTGATGAATTCACATAGGAATATTTTCACAGGTCGCGGCATCACCTCAGGAGTGTCGCATTATGGCGCTCGAGGCCGGACTCGACCGCTTCGTCCGGAACGAAACGGCGCGCAAGCCCCGCACGGGTCCGTCTCGGGGAAGAGACGAACAACCGCACGGATACAGTCACCACCATCGCTCCAGTTGGTGCCCAGGGCCGGACTCGAACCGGCACGGGGTTTCCCCCAAGGGATTTTAAGTCCCTTGCGTCTACCTGTTCCGCCACCCGGGCTGACACGTACTGGCAAATTATAGGTGATCGTTGATGCAGAAAGTGGAGGCTGGAGTCGGAATCGAACCGGCGTACACGGATTTGCAGTCCGCTGCATGACCACTCTGCCATCCAGCCTTGATAAATGTCGGGTGCCCGCCAGGCGCACCCCCGAAGCACACCGATTAAAAAAGAAAACCCCGATGCCGGGGTTTTCTTGGGTCAATCTGGAGCGGGAAACGAGACTCGAACTCGCGACCCCAACCTTGGCAAGGTTGTGCTCTACCAACTGAGCTATTCCCGCGTGCGTCAGGTCGTATTGTTCACAGCCCCGGCGGAGGTGTCAAGGGCGGATCCAGTGCAAGGCATATAAAACAACCTCCTGCCGCTCAATTCGCTTTTAACTTTGTTTTTTCATTTTTCCCGCCAGCGCGTAATTGCGGCCAGGCGGCCACTAAATAGACGAACATCGACCAGAGCGTGAGCAACGCGGCAAGATAAAGCAATCGCAGACCGAGTGCATAGGTATCGATCCCGCCAACCGGGACCCGGTAGAGCATCAGGATCAGCGCCAGCATTTGCAGGGTGGTCTTGACCTTGCCGAGCACCGAAACCGCCACGCGCCGCCGCGCACCCAGTTCCGCCATCCATTCCCGCAGTGCCGAGACCGCAATCTCGCGGCCGATGATAACCGCGGTCAGCAGTGCCAGCAGCACGGTCGGATCCTGTTGCAACAAAAGCACCAGCACGACCGCGACCATGATCTTGTCGGCGACCGGGTCGAGGAATTCGCCCAGCAGTGAGGTTTGTTTCAGCCGGCGCGCCAGATAACCATCCAGCCAGTCGGTGATCGCTGCGAAGAAGAAAATCAACGCGGCAGCGGCGTGCGAGCCGCGAAAGGGCAGATAAAACACCACCACGAACACCGGGATCAAAAACAGCCGCAGCAGCGTCAGCGTATTGGGGAGGTTCATGTGGTGCGCGGCTTATCGCGGCACGGGCATCATACCGCGTGAAATCGCTCGTAGATACGTTGTGCGAGTTCGCGGCTGATCCCGGGCACCTGGCAAAGATCCTCAACGCCCGCTCTGGCCACACCCCGCAGGCCGCCGAAGTGCTGGATCAGGGTACGCCGTCGGTGTGAGCCGATGCCGTCAATCTCCTCCAGACTTGAGGTATTGCGCCGACGGGCGCGCCGCTGGCGATGGCCGGTAATGGCGAAGCGGTGGGCCTCATCACGAATGCGCTGGATGAGATGCAGCGCCGCGGAGTCCGGCGGCAGGGTCAGGGTTTTGCCACCCTGCGCCAGCACCAGCGTCTCCTGCCCCGGCTTGCGGGCCGGACCCTTGGCCACGCCGACGACGACGGCATCCGCAATACCCAGTTCCTGCAAGACCGACAGCGCCTGCGCCACCTGGCCCGGACCGCCATCGATCAGCACGAGGTCGGGCAATTTCCCGTCTTCGCGCTGCACGCG
>Ga0335077_10001139_pt1 | contig 31072 bp, 26 predicted proteins | sample Lox_Sample_31_FD_207151 | JGI IMG/M metagenome (GOLD analysis project Ga0335077, IMG submission 207151) | Soil microbial communities from Loxahatchee National Wildlife Refuge, Florida, United States - Lox_Sample_3.1 | ecosystem: Environmental > Terrestrial > Soil > Wetlands | place: USA... | reverse complement strand
GCGTTTGGGCCATCAGCTGGGAAAGCGGCGCAAGGCGCTCGTGACCCTGGTGGACAAGGCGCATACGCATCTGTGGAAGCCACTGCTGCATCAGGTCGCTGCAGGCAGCATGGATCTCAACGACCACGAGCTGGACTACCTGTACCAGGCACGCTGGCACCACTTCCAGTTCCGCTTAGGACGGATGATCGGGCTCGACCGCACCGCGCGTGTGATCGACTTGGCGCCCACGCTGGACGATCAGGGGCGAGAAGTGATTCCGGCGCGCAGCATCCCCTACGACACGCTGGTCCTCGCCGTGGGCAGCACGACCAACGACTTCGGCACCCCCGGCGCCGCCGAGCACGCGATCTCGCTGGACACCCCTGGCCAGGCGGCGCTGTTCCACTCCCGCCTCTTGAACGCGTGCCTGCGGGCGAACGCACAAGTCGAACCGTTGCGGCCCGAGCAGTTGCATATCGCCATCATCGGAGCGGGGGCCACCGGCGTGGAGCTCGCCGCTGAGCTGCACAACACGGTGCGCGAGTTCGTGTCTTTTGGGTTGGAGCGCATCAATCCGGAGCGCGATATCCGGATCAGCATCGTCGAAGCCGCGCCGAAGATCCTTCCCGCCTTGCCCGACCGCCTCTCGGGGGCGGTGCTCAAGCTGTTGGAAGACCTGCACGTCGAGGTCGTGACGGGCGAGCGTGTGACGCAGGTCTCGCCATCGGGCGTGACCACCGCTAGCGGCCGCGAGATCCCCGCCGAGCTGGTGGTGTGGGCCGCCGGCATCAAGGCGCCGGATTTTCTCAAGGAGCTCGACGGACTGGAAGTGAACCGCATCAACCAGCTCGTCGTGACGCAACAGCTTCTCACCACGCGCGACGCCAACATCTTCGCCTTTGGCGATTGCGCAGCCTGTCCCTGGCCGGAGAAAGGCGGCTGGGTGCCTCCGCGCGCGCAGTCGGCGCACCAGCAGGCCTCGCATCTCGCCCGGATGCTGCCGCGCCACCTCAGGGGCGAGCCGCTGGCGCCGTTTACCTACCGCGACTTTGGCTCGCTCATCTCCCTGGGCAGGTTTAGCACGGTGGGAAGTCTCATGGGGGCGATCACGCGCGGCAGCGTGATGATCGAGGGCTATTTCGCCCTGCTCATGTACCGCTCTCTATACAAGATGCATGAGTACGCCTTGCACGGCTTCACCAAGGTGTTTCTCGATACGCTTGCACGTATCCTCACCCGGCGCACCGAGCCGCACGTGAAGCTGCACTGACGGCGGCGGCGCTCGCACCCTAGACCGCGTGTACAGCGCGGCTGCGCCCGCGATGCAGGGCGCGCCAGAGCTAGAGTCGCCTTCCAGCGTCCGCAGGGATTAGGACTGCAGCACGCCTGGGGGCCAGACCGGCTGCGCGCTCCCCAGCCAACCGGGGACCGGCAGATCCTTGGCGCGCAGGAACTCAGGGTTGAACAGGCGCGAGGCGTATCTCGTGCCGGAGTCGCACAGCACCGTGACCACCGTGTGCCCAGGCCCCATTTCCTTCGCCATCCTCACGGCGCCCGCGACGTTGATCCCGCTCGAACTGCCGAGCACCAGGCCTTCGTGTTCCACCAGGTCGAAGACCGTCTGCACGGTTTCCCGGTCGGAGATCCGGAACGCGAAGTCCGCGCGAAAGCCCTCGAGGTTTTTCGTGATGCGGCCCTGGCCGATGCCCTCGGTGATGGAGGAGCCTTCGGCTTTCAGCTCTCCGCTGGTGTAATAGCTATACAGCGCAGCACCGGGCGGGTCGGCCAGTCCGATCTTGATCTTGGGGTCGCGCTCTCGCAATGCGGCCGCCACTCCGGCCAGCGTACCGCCGGTGCCCACCGCGCAGATGAACGCATCCACCCTGCCGCCGGTCTGGTGCCAGATCTCAGGGCCGGTGGTGCGGTAGTGCCCGTCACGGTTGGCGACGTTGTCGAACTGTTGTGCCCAGATCGCACCGTGAGGGTGGGTGCGTGCGAGTTGCTGCGCGAGCCGGCCGGCCACGTGCACATAGTTGTTCGGGTTGCTGTATGGAACGGCCGGCACCTGGTACAGCATTGCCCCGCACAGCCGCAGCATGTCCTTTTTCTCTTGCGACTGAGTGTCGGGGATGACGATCGCAGTCCGGTAGCCGCGGGCGTTGGCGACCAGCGCAAGCCCGATGCCGGTGTTGCCCGCCGTCCCCTCGACGATCACACCCCCGGGTTGCAGTTGCCCTTTGTGCTCGGCGTCCAGCACGATCGCGAGCGCGGCCCGGTCCTTGACCGATCCGCCGGGATTGAGAAACTCGGCTTTGCCCAGGATCTCGCAGCCAGTGGCCTCGGAGGCCCGGCGCAGCCGGATGAGCGGCGTGTTGCCGATGGTTTCGATAAACCCGTCCCTGATCTCCATGAGCCACCGTTCAGCCGGCCGAAGGTCTCAGCCGCATTCTATCCCGCGACTCGCCTGGCGCGGTTGCAGGCCTCTACAACCAATGCCGTAGTGACGCGGGAGTCCGGCCCGCCCATCATCGTGACCCAACGACGGGTGGGGGAGGGGAGAACATGGGTGGCATCGGTCCGAAGTCTAGCCCCGTGACGAATGGGGCGCGGGCAACAAGAGCACCGCGCCCGCCAGCGCCGGGCGCGAACGCGGCGTCGCTCGATCGGTGGCTCGAGCTGTTGAGGCTGCTTCATTCCGCCTCGGCGCTCCTGCAGCATGGGCAGGTGTCGAATGCCGGCGAGGTGCTGGCACAAGCCTGCGCCTGCGCCCAAGGTGTCGGGCGACGCTGGGGAATGCGCTGGGCGCTACGCGGCACCGCGCCGCGCGGAACACGGAGCCTGTCCCTGGTCCCGGCGGGTCGAGACATGCCGGAGCGATCGCGCGATCGCGCCGATGTGCTGGATCCCGCCCCGGAGGCGGTCTCCGCCCCCATCTCCATCCGAGCGCTCGGCGAGTTCGAGTTGACCATCGACGGCATCCGCTTCGCCGGGGGCATCAAGCCGCAGCGAAAACCGTTGGAGCTGCTCAAGCTACTGCTGCTGTCCGACGCGGGGCCGCTGGGCGCCGCTCAGTTGGCGGACGAGCTCTGGCCCGATTCGGAGGGCGACACGGCGCGCAACTGCTTGCAGGTGGCCGTCCACCGGCTGCGTCGGCTGCTCGGGTACGAAGCCGCCCTCATCGTGCATGACCGCAAACTGCGTCTGGATCCCCGGCTATGCTGGGTGGATGTGTGGTCGCTGGAGCACGAGGCCAAGCGCTTGGCGCAGCTGCCCATCGGCGATGCGAATCTCAGCGCGCATGCTACGCGCGTCCTGCGCCTATACCGCGGCCACCTGTTCGCGCATGAGCCGGAGCAGCCGTGGATGTTGGCTCCCCGCGAGCGCCTGCGCCGCTGTTGGCTCGACTTGGTGCGGCGGCTAGGGCAGTACCACGAACTGCGCGGCGACTGGCAACGGGCGTGCGACCTGTATCAACGAACGGTCGAACTCGACCCGCTCGCGGAGGACATCTATCGGCGCGTGATGCAATGCCAGCACAAGACCGGGGAGCGGGCGGAAGCGCTGCACACTTACCTCCGGTGCCGCGAGCAGCTCGGCGCTACGCTGGGCGTTTCGCCATCCCGCGAGACCGAGCAGGTCTACCAGTCGCTGCGCGCGGCGCCGTGATGCTTCCGGACCGAAGCGAGCCGCAACGGAGGAACCTCGCCCGTATCCCCTGACCGGCGGCGGCGCCGATCCGGTTCGGCACGCTCGCGCGTCGCATTTGCTCGGCCTTGCACCAGCGCGATACACTCCGGGCACTATGCCCGCGCGCGCCGGAATCCGTCGTTCCATCGTGACCAGTTGGTCTTGTGCGGCGTTGCTGCTCGTGAATGGCTGCGCCCTGCAGAGCTACACACCAAAGCCGATCGACGCGGCCGCTTCGGAGCACGCGTTCGAGATGCGCGGCGTCGATGCGCCGGGGCTCAAGGAGTACATGCTGCACCACGGTCTGGCGGAGTCGGACTGGCCGGTGCGGCGCTGGGGGCTCACCGAGCTGACGCTGCTCGCCTTTTACTACCAGCCCGATCTGCAGGTTGCACGCGCCGGTGCTGCGGTAGCGCGCGCGGACGCGTCCGTCGCGGGGCAGCCGGCTCCAATCACCGTCACACCGGAAGTCCTGCACCACAGCTTGCAGGTGCCGGACACCACGGGCCTGTGGGGCATCGGGGTCGGTGTGGAGATTCCCATCGCGACGGGCACCAAGCGCGAGGCGCTGAGCGAACGCTACCGACTTCTCGCTGACTCGGCCGCGCTGTCGGTGGGCGGTGTGGCATGGCAGGTCCGGGCCGGCGTGCGCGAACGCCTGCTCGATGTGTATGCGGCGCAAGCGGGCGAGCAACGGCTTCGGGAGGAGGCGCAGGCGCGCCAGGAAGTAGTGCGGCTACTGGAGCGGCGATTGGAGCAGGGCGCGATCTCCGCCGCCGAGGTGGGCGAGGCGAGGCTGCGGTTGGTGGAGCTCGACACCCAGCTGCAGGCGGCGCAAGCGCGCCGCGAGCAGAGCCGAGCGGAGTTGGCGCAGGCGCTCGGCGTCCCGCTCGAGACGGTGCGTCCGCTCACACTGGATTTCTCCGCTTTCGAACGCGCACCGGCCGCGCCGAACGATGCGCAGACGCAACGCTCGGCGCTGCATAACCGATTCGACGTGCGCGCTAAGCTGCTCGAGTATGCCGCGGAGGACGCAGCGGTGCGCCTGGAGATCGCCAAGCAGTACCCGAGCCTGACCCTCAAGCCCGCTTACCTGTGGGACCAAGGCGACAACATCTGGGCGCTCGGGCTGCAGCTGATCCTGCCCCCAGCGCTAGGGAACAAGCCCGGTATCCAAGCGGCAGAGGCGCGTCGCGACCTGGCTGCGCAGCAGTTCGTGAACCTCCAGAGCAAGGTGATTGCGGAGGTGCAGACCGCGCGAGTGCGCTATGTCAACGCGGTCCAGGGAACCGAGCGTGCGGATGCTCTGGTCAGTCTGAGCCAGCAGCGCAGCGAGCGCGTGCGCAAACGCTTCGACACCGGCTATGCCGATCGCGTCGAGCTCGCCACCGCCGAGATGGAAACCGCTGCCGCCCGCCGCATCGCGCTCGGCCTGCGCATCGAAGCGCAGCGCACCTTGGGCCAGCTGGAGGATGCGCTGCAGGTCCCGCTGCTCGGCGCGCCTCGGCTCGACGTCCCGGAGGGAGCAAGCCTCCCCGATCCTCGCGCTCGCGACCTGGCACACCGATGAAGCCGAATCTGCAGACCGTCGTCATCGCGGTGATGGCGGTGGTGATGGCTGTGCTGTTCTGGGCCGTCATCTACTTCGGGCGCGACGAGCTGCGCTTGACCACGGCCGCGCCGCAGGATGAGCTGCCCGTGCGCTCGGCGGTCACCAGCGAGGAAGGGCACGCCGCAGTGCGGGTCTCGATGGAAAGCCAGCGGGCGAGCGGCATCGTGACGCGCGCGCTGCAGCCGGCCATCGGACAGGCTTCCAGCGAAGTCTACGGCGTGGTGGTGAACCTGCAACCGCTGATGGACCTGCGCGGCCGCTACAACGCGGCCGTAGCCGATGCGCGTGCGTTGCGCGCCGCCGCGACCGGAAGCGGGGCCGAGTATCGGCGCGTGAAGGCTCTGTATGACGATGAGCGCAATGTCTCGGAGCGTGCCCTGCAGGCCGCAGAGGCGCAGTGGAAAGCGGACCAGGCGCGCCTCGCCGCCGCCGAGCAGTCGGCGGCGGCCACACGTGACAGCATCGCCAGCGCCTGGGGAGAGACGCTCGCGAAGTGGGTCACCGACGCAGACTCGGCCGGTTTCGATGCGCTGGCGCAGCAGCGCGAGGCGCTGATCCAACTGACCTTCCCGTTCGACTTGCAGGCACAGGCCGGCAACGCACCCATGACGGTCGCTCCCGTGTCCGCATCGTCCGAGGCCCGCCCCGCACGCTTTCTCTCCACGGCGCCGCAGAGCGACGCCACCCTGCCCGGCGTGACGTACTTCTACGCAGCGAGCGCACAGGGACTGCGCGTCGGCATGCGCGTCGCCGGGCAGCTCAAGCTCGGCGGAACGCCGCGCAAAGGGGTGATCGTTCCTGCCGCCGCGGTGGTTTGGCACGGCGGCAAGCCCTGGGTCTACGTGAAGGAGAAGGACGACCTGTTCGTGCGCAAAGAGGTGTCCACGGCGCTGGAGCTGCGCGGCGGCTGGTTCAACGCCGGCGGCTTCGACGCCGATGACGAAGTCGTCGTGAGCGGCGCGCAGCTGCTCCTGTCCGAGGAGCTGAAGTTCCAGATCCGAAACGAGAACGAAGATTGAAACTCCGCCGCACCGGCTTGCACGTGAACCGGTTCCGGCAGGCCCTCCACGATCGCTAGCCTGCCTCCGCTTCGCTGCGGTCGATCCGCCTCGAGATGATCGCATTCATCGTCCGACAGTCCATCCGCTATTCCGGCGTCATTGTCGCTCTGGCGCTGACGGTCATCGTCTATGGGCTCTATGTGCTCACGCGCGCCAACCTGGACGTGTTCCCGGAGTTCTCGCCCAGCCAGGTCGTGATCCAGACCGAGGCCCCCGGACTGTCCGCCGAGCTGGTGGAGCGGCAGGTGACGCAGCCGTTAGAGAACGCGCTCGCCGGCGCATCCGGCGTCGAGAACGTGCGCTCGCAGTCCATCCCCGGCCTCTCGGTGGTGAGCGTGCTGTTTCGCGAGGGCTCCAGCCCGTATCGCAACCGGCAGGTCGTGAGCGAACGTCTGACCTCGCTTGCGAATCAGCTTCCGCGCGGTGTGGCGCAGCCCGCGATGACGCCGCTTACTTCCTCGGCCAGCACCGTGCTCGGCGTGGGCCTCACCTCCGAGACGCGCTCGCTCATGGACATTCGCACGCTGGTCGACTGGATCGTGCGGCCGCACCTGCTGGCGGTGGAAGGCGTCGCCGAGGTCAACGTCTTCGGCGGCGAGGTGCGTCAATGGCAGGTGCAGGTCGATCCCGAGAAGCTCATGCGCTACGGCCTGTCGATCAAGGAGGTGGTGGAGGCGGCGCGCCGCACCGCCGGACTGATGCCCGCCGGCTTCGTGCGCACGGAAAACCAGCACCTGTTTATCGACGTGGAGGCCCAACCGCGCACCGCCGAAGAGCTAGGCCGCGCGGTCCTGTTGCAGAGAGCCGGCCAGGTCCTGCGCCTGTCCGACATCGGGCGGGTAGTGGAAGCGCCGGCGCCTTCGATCAGCGCCGCCGCCATCGACGGCAAGCCGGGCGTGTTTCTGATGGTGCAGGGCCAGCTCGGCGCCAACACCCGCGCGGTGACGCTCGACTTGGAGCGTGCGCTCACGGAGCTGCAACCCCTGTTCGCGCAGGAGAAGGTGAACGCAAACCCGCGCCTGTTCCGGCCCGCGAACTTCATCGAGACGGCCGTGGGCAACGTGCAGCGCGACCTGTTGATCGGCTCGGTGCTGGTGGTGGTCGTCTTGTTCTTGTTTCTGTTCAACACGCGCACGGCGCTGATCTGCGCCACCGCGATCCCCACCTCGCTGCTGGGCGCCGTGATCGTGCTCGACCATTTCGGTGTGGGGCTGAACATCATGGTGCTCGGCGGATTGGCGATCGCGCTGGGGGAGGTCGTCGACGACGCGATCATCGACACCGAGAATATCTTCCGCCGGCTGCGGCTCAATCGACTGCTGGCCGCGCCGCGTCCGGTCGAGCAAGTGGTGCTGGACGCATCGGTGGAGGTGCGCAGCTCGGTGGTATACGCGACCTTCATCGTGGCGCTCGTGTTCGTGCCGCTGCTCACCTTGTCGGGTGTAGCCGGCAAGCTGTTTGCGCCGCTCGGCCTCGCCTACATCTTCGCGATCCTGGCTTCGCTCGTGGCGGCGCTCACTCTGACCCCAGCCCTGTGCATGCTTCTGCTGGGACACGCCGATCTCAAGAGCGAGGATCCTCCGGCGGTCGCCTGGATCAAACCGCGCTACACGGCCGTGCTCAGACGCATCGAGCGCTACCCGGGCCGAGTCGTGAGTGCGGTGTTCGCGGTGATCGCACTGGGCATCGGGCTGCTGCCGCTGTTCTCCGGAGAGTTCATCCCGGCCCTGCGTGAAGGCCACTACGTGCTGCACATGACCGCTGTGCCGGGCACGGCGGAGTCCGAGACGTTGCGTATCGGCAATCGGGTCACCGCAGCGATCGCCTCCATCCAGGGCGTCAAGTCGGTCGCGCAGTGGGTGGGGCGGGCACCCAACGGCGCCGACACCTTCGGCACGCACTACAGCGAGTTCGAGGTGGAGATCGGCGCTCTCAACGGCAAGCAGCAGGCGCGTGTGTTGCGAGAGATCCGCGAGACGCTCTCCGGCGAGCGCGGCGGCGCATTCCCCGGTGTCACGTTCGCGGTCAACACCTTCCTCACCGAGCGCATCGAGGAGACCATCGCCGGTTTTGCCGCCCCGATGGTCATCAACCTCTATGGCGCGAACCTGGATCTGCTCGATCGCGACGCCCAGGCGGTGGCCTCCGCGCTCGCACGGGTGCGCGGAGCGAAGGATGTGCAGGTGCAAGCGCCGCCGGGAACGCCGCAGATCGTGGTGCGGCTGCGCCAGGAGCGCGCCGCGGCGCTGGGCATCTCGCCGATGGATGCGGTGGAGGCGGTGAGCGCGGCCTACGAGGGCGCTCAGGTGGCGCAGGTCTATCAGGGCAGCCGAGTGGTCGGCCTGGTCGTGGTGCTCGCTCCGGAAGCGCGCAACCGTGTCGGCCCGATCGGCAGCCTTCAACTGCGTGCCTCCGACGGCAGACTGGTGCGCCTCGGCGACGTGGCGGACGTCGAATTGGCCGGCGGCCGCTACAAGATCCTCCATTCCGGAGGCAGGCGCATTCAGACGGTGACCGCCAACGTGGTGGGCCGGGACATCGAGGACTTCGAGCGCGACGTGCGCGAGCAGCTTGCCAAGGAGGTCCGGCTGGCGCCCGACACCTACGCGGTATTCAGCGGGACCGCGCGAGCGCAAAAGCAAGCGCGAGAGGATCTCGTCGTGCACTCGGTAGTGGCTTGCATCGGCATCTTCCTCCTGCTCTACATCGCGTTCAACAACCTGCGCAACCTCGCCATCACCTTCCTCAACCTGCCGTTTGCCCTGATCGGTGGAGTCTGTGCGGTGCTCGCCACAGGAGGCTGGCTGTCGCTCGGGTCCCTGGTGGGGTTTGTGACGCTGTTCGGCATCACGCTGCGCAATTCGATCATGCTCGTGTCCCACTACCAGTATCTGGTGCGGGTGGAAAGCCTGCCTTGGAACACGGAGACGATGCTGAGGGGCGCAGGGGAGCGACTGCCGTCGATCCTGATGACCGCGCTCGTCACCGCGCTCGGGCTGTTGCCGCTTGCGCTGGGCTCGGGCGAACCGGGCCGAGAGATCGAAGGCCCGATGGCCACCATCATCGTCGGCGGGCTGGTCACCTCCACGCTCCTCAACCTGCTGATCCTGCCGACGATCCTGCTGCATTTCGGGCGCTTCGCGGCGCAGCGCCGCGGCGCGGAGGCCTGAATTCCTCGGGCATAGGACTGCTGTCCCGCGGGGCTCCGAGCGCTCGTCGGAGGCAGGACGAACACCGTGACCTCCGCGGTCCCGGTCAGGAGTTTGGCACCGGTGGCGGGATGCTTCGGCTACAGGCCGTGCGGACGGCCAACACCGGATCTGCCGGACGGCGCGGTCGCCAGCATTCGCCACCGCGGGCCCGGCATCACGCGTCCTCGACCAGGAACAGCAAGGCGTTGTCGGACAAGGCGCGCGCTTTGTGCTTTCCGGACTCGCCGGCCGGGATGTACAGTCCATCGCCGGGCGCATAGCGCAGGACGCGGCCGCCGAAGTCGATCTCCAACTCGCCGGACAGCAGCACGCCGATGTGACCCTTGCGGCACCAGTCGGCTTCGACGAACTCGCGGGTGAACTCGAGCAGCCGTATGCGCTTGTCGTCGCGCTCGACGGCTTTGAAGCGGGCTCCCGGCGCCGCCGAGATCCAGTTCAGCGCCGCGAACGAAAGCTTGAAATCTTCGCTGTTCACGGGTTGGAGGGCCCGACCATCTGTTCGGGCTTCACCCAAGCGTCGAACTGCTCGGCGCTCACATGACCGAGAGCCAGCGCCGCTTCTCGCAAGGTCGTGCCTTCGTGATGCGCACGCTTGGCGATCTGCGCCGCCTTGTCATAGCCGATGTGCGGCGCAAGCGCAGTGACCAGCATCAGCGAGTTGCGCACCAGCGCGTCGATGCGCGCCGGATCGGCCTGGATCCCATCGGCGCAGTGGCGCGTGAAGCTCGCTGCGCCGTCGGCGAGCAGCCGCACGCTTTGCAGGAAGTCGTATGCGATGAGCGGCTTGTAGACGTTGAGCTCGAAGTTGCCCGACGCGCCCCCGAAGTTGATTGCCACATCGTTGCCCATGACCTGGCAGCACACCATGGTGAGCGCTTCGGACTGGGTCGGATTGACTTTGCCCGGCATGATCGAGCTTCCCGGCTCGTTCTCGGGCAGCCGCAGCTCTCCCAGTCCGGAGCGCGGGCCCGAGGCCAGCCAGCGCACGTCGTTGGCGATCTTCATCAGAGCGGCGGCGAGGCTCTTGAGCGCGCCATGTGCGAACACGATCGCATCGTGCGCCGCCAGCGCCGCGAACTTGTTGGGCGCCGATACGAACGGCAATCCCAGCCGGCGCGTCAGCTCCTCGGCGACGCGCCGGCCGAACTCGGGATGAGAGTTGAGGCCGGTGCCGACCGCCGTGCCGCCGATCGCCAGCTCGTACAAGCCCGGCAGACAGGCCTGCAACTGGGAGATGCCGCGGTCGAGCTGAGAGACATACCCCGAGAACTCCTGGCCTAGCGTGAGAGGGGTCGCATCTTGCAGATGCGTGCGCCCGATCTTGACGATGCCGGCGAAGGCGTGCGACTTGGCGGCGAGCGTGCCGCGCAACGCCTCCAGGCTGGGCACGAGGTCCCGGACCAGGGCGTTCGCCGCGGCCACGTGCATGACCGTGGGGATCACGTCGTTGCTCGACTGGCCGCGGTTCACCTCGTCGTTGGGATGAATCAGGCGCGCAATGCCGCGCGGGCCGCCGAGCAGCTCGCTTGCTCGGTTGGCGAGCACCTCGTTCATGTTCATGTTGGTCTGCGTGCCCGAGCCCGTCTGCCACACGACGAGCGGGAACTCGTCGCCATGCCGGCCTGCGATCACCTCGTCCGCCGCAGCGACAATGGCCTGCGTTTTCTGCGGATCGAGCCAGCCCAAGCCGGCGTTCACGACGGCTGCGGCGCGCTTGACTTCGGCGAGCGCGCGAATGAAATTTTCCGGGAATCGCTCGCCGGAGATGCGGAACAGCTCCAGCGAGCGCTGTGTCTGAGCGCCCCACAACCGGTCGGCCGGGACCGCGATCTCGCCGAAGGAATCGCGTTCGGTGCGTGTATCCGCCATGTCAGGCCTCGCAGGTTATCTCTGGCTTCAGGCCGGCCGCCGTTTCGCCAGGCGGGCGCGAGTCCCCACTATAGGCCAATAGGTGGCGGTCCGGGCCAGGCCGGTCTCGGCGTCACACGGCCTCGCAGCGCTGCAGGGCTGCGAAGCCGCATGAGCCCTGACCGAGAAAGGTCGGTTGCAGCTTCGCCTGAGGCGGACGGCGATCGTGCCGGCCTCGACCGAGGTGCTGCTCTGGGCTTCCTTGAGCCGAATAAGCTGCAGACCAAGGCGGCGCGACCGACTGTTAGACTGGCGAGTCTGACCGATTGCAGGACGACTCAACAGCGCGAAAGGACGACCGCATGCCGACTGTAACCCTGACCCGGGAAAACTTCGAGGACACGGTGAATGGCCATCCGATGGCCGTGGTGGACTTCTGGGCGCCTTGGTGCGCTCCGTGCCGATTCTTTGCTCCGGTATTCGAAGCCGCTGCCGACAAGTATCCGGACGTCCTCTTCGGCAAGGTCAATACGGAGGAGCAGCCGGAGCTGGCCGGCACCTTCGGGATCCGCTCCATTCCCACGCTGATGATCGTGCGGGAAAAGGTCATCCTGTACTCTCAGGCAGGCGCGCTTCCCGCCGCCCAGCTGGAGGCGATCTTGGACAAAGCCATCGCGCTCGACATGCAGGCCGTGCATCGCGAGCTGGCGGAGCAGGAGAACGGCGAGCCGGGCAGCACGCAATGAGTGAGAGGTACGCAAGCTTCCGGGAGTTCTATCCGTTCTACCTCTCGGAGCACAGCGACCGGACCTGCCGGCGCCTGCACTTCGCGGGCAGCTTGCTGGGCCTGTTTTTCCTGGCAGCAACCGTCGCTACGGGTAACCTTTGGTTTCTCCCGGCCGGACTCGCCGTGGGCTACGCGATGGCGTGGATCGGTCACTACTTCTTCGAGAAGAACCGGCCGGCGACATTCCGCTACCCGCTCTACAGCTTTATGGGCGACTGGGAGATGTTCCGCGAGATCGTTCTCGGTCGGATCCCGCTCTAGCGACTCGGCTAAGCCGCAACCGCACGGTGGCGCGCTGACGACGGGTGGAACTGCAGTCCGATGCACAAGCGCCCGCTGGAACCGCCAGCGTGACCCAGACGTGCTGGCGCGACCCATCTTTCCAGTCCACGCTTCGCCTCAGGCTTCCGGCATCCATACCGTCATCGACCCGGCATTGCGATTGGCCCAGAGGTGGTAGGGAATGGCGGTGAGCGCCGCCGTTGTTTCGCGTGGGGCGTCGCTGCGATACAGCTCGCCGCCCCAGTCGGAAGTGTCGAGCGCGGCGCAGTCCGCGACGATCGTCGCGATGCCGTCGAACAAATCGGGGCGGGGGACCAGCCTCAAGTCCGCGGTGCGCGGCAGCCGGAGCTGTTGCATGCGGCGGCCGAGATTGTCGCTCTCCTCCAGACAGTAGACGAGCGGCCCGCGCCTGAGCGCGACTTTGCCCACATCGCTGCGCACGAGCGGATGTGCATACACTCGCTCTGGAGACATGGGAAGATCGAGCATCACCGTATCGCCCTTGCGCCAGAGGCGGCGGATGTCGAGGTAGCCCTTGCGAATCGCGGCGAGATTCACCGGCAGCCCGTTCACCGCAGCGCTCGCCTGCTTGGTCCAGCCGGGGATGCGCAGCTTGAGGCTGAATTCCGCGTCACGCTCGGGATCGAGCGAGATTCTGATCCGACCCGACCACGGGTAGTCGCTGTCTTCCCGGATCGCAACCTTGCGCCCACCGACCTCGACGGTCGTTGCCGTCCCGCCGTACAGGTGCAGCGCGACCGCGTCCTCGCTCTGCGACCAGAAGTAGCCGCCGACCGAGGCGATCAGCCGCGCGATGTTCATGGGACAGCACGGGCATTTGTGCCATTCCCAGCGGACATGGTGCCCGGCGCTCTCGAGCGGGTTCTCGTAGAAGTAGCGTTCGCCGTCGCGCGAGAGGCCGGCGAGCGCGCCGTTGAATAGTGCCAGCTCGAGCACGTCGGCATACCTGGTATCGAGGTCGAGCTGCAGCATGCGCTGCGCCCAGAAGATCAACCCGATCGACGCACAGGTTTCCGCATAGGCGCTGTCGTTGGGCAGGTCGTAGTCCCGGGTGAAGCCCTCATTCGCGGCGGCCGGACCAAGCCCGGCGGTGACGTACATGCGCCTCCCCGTGAGGTCCCGCCACAGGCCTTCGCACGCGCGCTTGAGCGATGTGTCATCGAGCTCGGTGGCGAGCTCCGCCATGGCGGCGTACAAGTACATGGCCCGCACCGCATGTCCGACGACTTTGTCTTGCTCGCGGACCGGCTTGTGGGACAGGTTGTACTCGTAGGTTTTGGCCCAGAACTTCTTCGGGTCATCGCCCCGCGCGGCGGCCTCGGCGTCGAAATAGTGGGGGCTCCTGCCGCGCTCGTCTACGAAATAGGCTGCGAGCTCGAGGTGGTGCCGGTTCGCCGTGACGTGGTAGAGCTTGAGCAGAGCGAGCTCGATCTCGGGATGCCCGCAATAGCCGCGCTTCTGGCTTGGGCCCGTCCCGAATGTCGCATCGATGTGATCGACATAGCGCAGCATCAGGTCGAGCAGACGCCGCCGTCCGGTTGCCTGAAAGTAAGCGATCGCACCTTCGAGCAGATGGCCGGCGCAGTACAGCTCGTGGTTATCGCGCAGATTCGTCCACCGCTTCTCGGGCTCCCGGCCGGCATACCAGCAGTTGAGATACCCATCGGGCATCTGCGCTGTCGAGAGCAGCTCGGTGACCCCGTCGATCTGGGATTCGATGCTCGCGTCGCGCCGGTGCGTGAGGGCGTAGCTCGCGGCCTCGATCCATTTGCCGACGTCCGAATCCCAGAACACCTGCATCGTGAGATTGCGCTGGTCGCGCGGGATGGAAAGCGGCGGCACGGGTTGCGGCAAGGTCAGCGAGTGCAAGATGCCGTGCCGTTCGAGCTGGCGGTACTGGCTCGGGACGGTCCGCGCGAGAACCGTCTCGAGGCGCTCGCGCCAAAAGGGACCGGTGATTGCGACGTGCGAGAACCCGACAGGCGAGTAGGTGCGCACTCTACTTGTCCCTCTCACCGCTCCCGTTCGAGATTGCGCAGCCTGCTCCAGCGGCCGGCTAAGCAAGCAGGGCCCGCCGGACCTCCGGCTCTTCCAGTTTTGCCAGCCACCACTTGAGGCCCTTGCCGACGTCGCGGGCGCGCCACGCGAGGCTCATCCGCGTAACCTTGTCGGTCTCGTCCTCCACGCTCTTGCGGACCAGCCGGCCGGCGGCGAGTGCGGACGCGGCCAGGTTGAGTGGCAGATACCCCACGCCGAGCCCCGCCAGCTGGGCGTCGAGCTTGGACTGCATCGTGGGGACGGTCAGCGTGTCTTGCCCGATGCTCAGCCCGACCGTGCGGGCCGGCAGGCTGCGCGAACTGTCGGCGGCCACCACGATGCGATGCGCCAGGATCTCGGAGGTGCGGATCGGCTCGGGCGCTTGCGCCAGCGGATGCTCGGGTGTGACGGCGAAGACGAACTGCATCTCCCCGAACGGGCGGACTATGGCACCGGCCTCCGGCGGTGCGTCGCTCGGGGCGCCGATCACCAGGTCCGCCCGCCCCGAGAACAGTGCATCCCAGCATCCGCCCAGGATCTCGGCCGAGATCCGCAGCCGCGTCCCGGCGCCTTCCTGGTAAAACGCCCCCACCAGCGGCAGGAGGCGATCGCCGGAGATCAGGTCGTTGTAAGCGATCCGCAGCTCCGTCTCCCAACCCTTGGCCACGCGCTGCACGCGGCATTCCAGATCCGTCGCGGCGCGCAACAGCGCACGTCCTTCGCGCAACAACTCCTCGCCGGCGCGTGTGAGGCGGGCGCGATGGCCGCTGCGGTCGAAGAGCTGGACATCGAGGTCCTGCTCGAGCTTCTGCACGGTATAGGTGATGGCCGACGGGACCCGGTGCAGCTCTTCGGCGGCGGCCGCGAAGCTGCCCTTGCGAGCGATTGCATCCATCACCGTCAGCGCATCCAGAGAAAGCTTGGTGACAGGCACGGCGGAAGTCCTTTTCGGAACGCGGCGTCTAGTTTTGCCGGCCTAGAGGCCGAAAAACTGCGTTACAATGAATGTTTTCACTCTATACGTCCGCCAGAGCCTGCCCGACGCGGCCACGGCGAGCGGGCGGACGGACCGGCCAACCTGGACGAGGGGTTCCATCGGTGAGTTCGAGTTTGCGTACTGTAGCGCTCCTGGCTGGCGCGGTCATCGCGGCGGTCGCGGCCGGTTGTGCCAAGAAGGAGGACGCCGCGCCGGCCAAAGCAACCGAGGCGGCGAAGCCCGTCACCAGCGCCGCCCCCGCAGCGGGACCGGCTCCTGCTGCCGCCAAGCCGATGGGGCTTCCGGTGAAGGCGGTCCCGGTGTCCATCCAGAAGGTAGATTCCGAGGTATCCGCCGTAGGTTCACTCATCGCGGCCGAGTCGGTGGTGATCCGCCCCGAGATCGCGGGTCGGGTGGTCGACCTGCACTTCCAGGAAGGCCAGGTGGTGCAGAAGGGTGCCAAGCTCGTCTCGCTGGATCCGTCGGAATATCAGGCCCAGTTGGCGGCGACGGCGGCGGATGCCAAGACCGAGACCCAGCGCTACGAACGGGCGAAGGAGTTGCTGGACCAGAAGTTCATCAGCCAGGAGGCACTCGACGTGGCCAAGGGCAACATGGACCGGGCGCTCGCCAAGAGGCAGCAAGACGAGGTCCTGTTGTCCAAGACGACGATCGTCGCACCGTTCGCCGGGATGCTGGGGCTGCGCCAGGTCAGCCCCGGGGCCTACGTGAAGGCCGGCGACGACGTGGTCCGGCTCGAGAACATCTCCTATCTCAAGCTCGATTTCCGGGTGCCGGAGATGTATCTGTCCCGGCTCAAGCCCGGGCAGGAGGTGTCGATCGCCGTGGATGCGTTTCCCAAGGAGACGTTCAAGGGGCGGATCTACGCGCTGGAGCCCTCGGTCGACGAGAAGACGCGCACCATCGTGGCGCGCGCCCAGATCCCCAACGCCCAGAGCAAGTTGCGCCCCGGGATGTTCGCCCGCGTGAACGTGCTGCTCGAAACCCGTCCCAACGCGATCGTGATTCCCGAGCAGGCGATCTGGCCGCAGGGGCGCGAGTCCTTCGTCTTTCGTGTCGTGGATGGCAAGGCATCGCTTACCAAGATCGAGCTGGGCGTGCGCCGGCCCGGCGACGTCGAAGTGATCCATGGCCTGGCGTCCAACGACGTCGTGGTCACTGACGGGCAGATCAAGCTCAAGGACGGGGCGCCCGTCATGGTCCTCCCCAATGCACCGCCCGCCGCGGCCGCGGCTCCGCCGGCGACGAAGGCCGGCGGTTGACGCGCTCGCCCGCTACGGCGTGAGGTTCGTACGCCAGAGGTCTCTCCAATAGCATCCACGATGCCAGCGGCGATGAGAAGGGGTCGTTTCCGACTCCCGCAGCTTGCAGCAAACGCGCCGCGCGCCCGGCTTGAGGCGAGCGCGATCAGCGCCTAGACCCACGAGGACATCGTCATGGTTCTATCCGACATCTCCATTCGGCGTCCCGTACTGGCCACGGTGATGAGCCTGCTCATCGTGCTGGTGGGAGCCATCTGCATCACGCGCATGGCGGTGCGGGAATATCCGAACATCGACCCTCCGGTGGTCTCGGTGCGCACCGTCTACAAGGGCGCCACCGCGCAGGTGATGGAGAGCGCCATCACGCAGCCGCTGGAAGACTCCCTCTCCGGCATCGAAGGCATCAAGACCATCAAGTCGCAAAGCCGCGAAGAGGTGAGCCAGATCACCATCACCTTCTTCACCGAGCGCGACGTCGATGCGGCCGCCGCCGACGTTCGCGACCGGGTCGCGCGCATCCGCAAGCAGCTGCCCCAAGCTTCCGACGAGCCGGTGGTGTCGAAGATCGAGGCCGATGCGCAACCGATCCTATGGATCGCCGTCTCCAGCGACCGCAACACGCCGATGGAGCTCACCGACTACGCGGACCGCTATCTGACCGATCCGCTCAAGGCGCTCCCAGGGGTTTCCGCCGTGATCATCGGCGGCGAGCGCAAGTATTCCATGCGGGTGTGGCTGGATCGCGAGCGCCTCGCGGCGCAGGGTCTCACCACGCAAGACGTCGAGGACGCGCTCAACAGCCAGAACCTCGACTCGCCCGGCGGGCGCATCGAGAGCACGCAGCGCGAGTTCACAGTCCAGGCTCGCACCGATCTTCGCTCTCCCGAGGAATTCGACAACATGGTCATCCGCGAGGTCAACGGGTATCCCGTGCGCCTCAAGGATGTGGGCTACGCAGCGCCCGGTCCCTACGAGAATCGCAAGATCGTGCGCGTCGGCGGCAACGAGGCGCTCGGCTTGGGCGTAGTCAAGCAGTCCACGGCCAATACGCTCGAGGTGGCGCGCAGCGTCAAGGCGCTGCTTCCGAGATTGCAGGCTACATTGCCGCCGGGAATGAAGATGTGGGTGGCGGTGGACACTTCGCTCTTCATCGAAGCCTCCATCCGCGCCGTCCGCAACACGATCCTCGAGGCGATCCTACTGGTGGTGCTGGTCAACTTCTTCTTCCTCCGGGAGTGGCGTGCAACGCTGGTGCCGGCGGTCGCGATCCCGGTGTCGATCATCGGGCACTTCACGTTCCTCAAGCTCATGGGCTTCTCGATCAACACGCTGACGCTGCTCGGCGTGGTGCTCTCGATCGGCCTGGTGGTCGATGATGCCATCGTGATGCTGGAGAACATCCATCGCCACATCGAAGAGGGAATCCCGCCGATGAAGGCGGCGTTGATGGGCAGCCGCGAGATCGGCTTCGCGGTGATCGCGATGACCGTGACGGTTGCGGCGGTGTTCACGCCGCTGTCGTTCATGACGGGCAACACGGGCAAGCTGTTCACCGAGTTCGCGCTCACGGTGGCCACTTCGGTGATCGTGTCGGGCTGGGTGGCGCTCACGCTCACCCCGATGATGAGCTCCAAGATCCTCAAGGCCGAGCACGGGTGGGTGTACCGCAAGACCGAGTGGTTCTTTCAGGGCTTGACCAATGGGTATCGGCGCGCGCTACGTGCAACTCTGCAGGTGCGCTGGGTCGTCGGCATCGTGTTCGTGTTGTCCCTGGGCGCGATGGCATGGCTGTACATGCAGTTGAAGGACGAGCTGTCTCCGGTCGAGGACCGCAGCATCTTCCTCGCCTTCGTGATTACGCCCGAGGGCTCCACCATGCAGTACACCGACAGCTATATGCACGCGGTGGAAGGCCTAGCCAAGAACATCCCGGAGATCGACACGATGTTCGCCGTGGTGGCGCCGGGCCTGGATCGGCCGAACCCCGTGAACCTGGGCATCGCCTTCGCGGTGCTCAAGCCGTGGGACGAGCGCAAGCGCACCCAGCAGCAGATCACCAAGGAGCTCACGCCGAAGCTGTTCGGCGCGCTGCCCGGAGCGATCTCGTTTGCGCTGAATCCTCCGTCGCTCGGACAAGGGTTCCTGGACAAGCAGGTCCAGTACGTGATCTACGGGAATACCTATGAGGAGCTGCAAGGCAACGTCAACAAGGTGCTGGCCAAGCTCAGCCAGTACAAAGGCATCACCGGGCTGGACACGGACCTCAAGCTCAACAAGCCGCAGCTCGCCGTGCATATCGACCGCGACAAGGCGGCCGCTCTCGGCGTGTCGATGGAAGCCATCGGCCACACTCTGGAAACCTTGCTCGGGGGCCGCGACACCACGCGCTACAAGCACGAGGGCAAGCAGTACGACGTCGTCGTCGAGATGGAAGACGACAAGCGCCGCCAGCCGAGCGATCTCACTTCGATCTACGTGCGCAGCGCGAGCGGCGACCTGGTGCAGCTCTCGAACCTAGTGGCGCTCGAGGAGACCGTCGCGCCCAAGGAGCTGAACCACTTCAACAAGCTGCGCGCCGCCATCATCAACGGCAACCCGGCGCCGGGAACCAGCTTAGGCCAGGTGGTCGACTACATGGACGAGCTGGTCAAGAGCGAGCTCCCGTCTACGACCCGCACGGATCTGGACGGGCCATCGCGGGAGTTCCGCGAAGCGGGCGGCCAGCTGTGGTTCACCTTGCTGCTGGCGCTGGTGTTCATCTATCTAGTGCTTTCAGCCCTGTACGAGAGCTTCGTCGGCCCCTTCGTGATCATGTTCACCGTGCCGCTGGCGTTCACGGGCGCATTGCTCACGATGTGGATCAACTACAAGATGGACCACGGCGGCACACTCAATGTGTACAGCAAAATCGGGCTGGTGATGCTGGTCGGGCTGATCACCAAGCACGGCATCCTGATCGTCGAGTTCGCGAACCAGCTCCGAACCAAAGGGATGGAGAAGATGGAAGCCGTGGTCGAGGCGGCAACCCTGCGCTTGCGCCCGATCCTGATGACTACCGCCGCCATGGTCCTGGGCGCGATCCCGCTGGCATTCGCGACCGGGGCCGGCTCGGAGTCGCGGCAGGCGATCGGTTGGGTCGTGGTGGGTGGCCTGCTGCTGGGGACCCTGCTTACGCTGTTCGTGATCCCGACCGTCTACTCGGTGATCGTGCGCAGGGTGCACCTGCCGCATCTCGAGGACGAAGAGGCCATCATGCTGCCGCCCGGCCGCGGCGCCGGTGTGACATCCGGCCCGCATCAGAGGCACGAACACTAGGACGGCAGGTGAAGGAGTGAAGGGTGAGTAGTGAAGGGTGATCCCCCTCACCCCATCCCTCTCCCCCGACCGGGGAGAGGGAGCGTACCGTTAGGGGTCTGCTCCTTCACTCACTTACCTTTCCGCTTCTTCACCTGGTCACCCTTTCACTCTTCACCCTTCACCCTTCACTCCAGCACCGCCTCCCCGCGGCGCCCAGCCGATGACCGCGTCCGCCACTTGGCGTACACCTACCGTAGTGCTCGTCTGCGGCGCGGTGATCCTCACGCTTGCTCTGGGGACGCGGCAGACGCTGGGACTGTTTCTGCAGCCGATGAGCGCGGATCTCGGCTGGGGCCGCAGCAACTATGCGCTGGCGATGGCGCTGTCGAATCTGATCTGGGGACTGGTGCAACCGCTCTTTGGTGCCTGGGCCGACAAGCGGGGTGCGGCGCGCGTTGTGGCGCTTTCCGCGCTCGTGTATGCGGCTGGCCTGGCGCTGATGCCGTTGGCGACCACGCCGCTGATGCTGGATTTCAGCGCAGGACTGCTGCTCGGACTCGGTCTCAGCGGCGTCAGCTTCGGCGTGATCCTTGGCGTGATCGCACGCGCGTTCCCGCTCGAGCGGCGCAGCCTGGCGCTAGGGATCGCTTCCGCCGGGGGTTCGTTCGGCCAGTTTCTGATGCTGCCCTTCGGGCAGCTCCTCATCTCGAGCTTCGGCTGGAAGCTCGCGCTCACGGCGTTGGGGGGAACAGTCCTGGCGTGTGTCCCGCTCGCGGCCGCCATGGTCGAGCGCGGCCGGGTCACGAGCGCACCGCACGCGGGACATCAGTCGCTCGCCGCGGCGCTCGGCGAAGCGGGAGGACATGCCGGCTTCTGGTATCTGACGGCCGGCTTCTTCGTGTGCGGGTTCCAGGTCGCGTTCATCCAGGTGCATCTGCCCGCATACCTTCTCGACCTGAAGCTCCCACCGGCGGTGGGCGCCGCTGCACTGGCGCTGATCGGCCTGTTCAATGTCGCCGGCTCCTTCGCCGCGGGTTACCTCGGGGGGCGTCATAGCAAGAAGTATCTGTTGTCTTCGATCTACTTGCTGCGCGCAGCGATCATCGCGGTGTTCCTTTGGCTGCCCGTGACCCCGCTGTCCGTTTACCTGTTCGCAGGAGGGATCGGGTTCCTTTGGCTCGGGACCGTTCCGCTCACCAACGGCCTGGTGGGCCAGATCTTCGGCGTGCGCTTCCTCTCCACCTTGTTCGGCATCGTGTTCCTCAGTCATCAGATCGGCAGTTTCATCGGCGTCTGGCTGGGCGGCTACTTGTTCGACCACACAGGCTCTTACACGCCGGTGTGGCTGTGTGCCATCGCACTGGGCGTGCTGGCCGCGATTCTCAACCTCCCCATCGATGAACGGCCGTTGACTCGCGTAAGCGGCCAGGCGGCGGCGTGATCTCCGCGGGGTGGCGCAGCGCCGTGTGGTGGGTTGCCATCGCGGTGCTATGCGCGTTGCTCGCGTTCTGGGCGTTCCGCAGCTATCTGAACCCGGGCGCCCTAATCGATTTCGCAAACTCCCGCCTGTGCTGACCCCTGGCCGTCCGGGCGCCGGACGATTGTGCGCTTCGCCGTTCTGACGAGACGCCCAAGCGCTCGGCTGGCCTCTTCGGGGAGCGTAGCCCCGACCCGAAATCCTTCAGTTTCTTCGAACAGTCGACTCGAAAACTTCCGCTAGGAAACGCCCGCAACGACTCCTATATTGAGTTGAGTCGTTCACATTGACTGGCCAACTTGAGACGGGAGGCACCGCTGTCATGATCGCCCTGCGCAGAGCCGAGGACCGAGGACACGCCAACCATGGCTGGCTCGATAGCTATCACACGTTTTCGTTCGCCGGCTATTACGATCCGGACGAGATGGGGTATGGCAGCCTGCGCGTGATCAACGAGGACCGGGTGGCGCCCGGAATGGGCTTCGGGACGCATCCGCATCGCGACATGGAGATCATCAGCTATGTGTTGGACGGCGCGCTCCAGCACCGGGACAGTATGGGAACGGGCTCGGTGATCCGACCGGGCGATGTGCAGCGTATGACGGCGGGGACCGGGGTGCTCCACAGCGAATTCAACGCCTCGTCCCGTGATCCGGTGCATTTCCTCCAGATCTGGATCGAGCCCGACCGGGTCGGAATCGCGCCGGGCTACGAGCAGAAGAACTTTCCGGCCGAGGAAAAGCGCGCGCAACTGCGTCTCATCGCTTCTCCTGACGGGGCGGATGGCTCGGTGCGGGTCCATCAAGATGCGAAGCTGTACGCCGCGCTGCTCGAGGGTGATCAACACGTGACGTACGCGCTGCCCGAGGGTCGCAAAGCATACCTCCACGTGGTACGCGGGCAAGTGCAGCTCAACGGACAGGTGCTTCGCACCGGCGACGGCGCGAAGATCGAGGGCGAGCGCGAGCTGCAGCTCTCGGATGGAAACGACAGCGAAGTGCTGTTGTTCGACATGGCGTAGCGCTTGCGCTCGCCTCAATGTCATGGCGTAGCGCTCGCGTCAGTGTCACGGCGTAGCGCTTGCGCTCGTTGAAACGCTCCCGGGTGTGAATCCCCGGTTCGGCTCTGGATTGGGTGCATGAGCGGATACCTGCTCAACGGTCGCTGGCATACCGGCTGGTACGACACGAGCCACAGCGGCGGCGAGTTCCAGCGCAGCGAATCGCAGTTTCGGCGTTGGCTGACAGCGGACGGCTCGAGCGGCTTACGGGCGGAGCCGGGCCGCTACCATCTGTACGTCTCACTCGCCTGTCCGTGGGCCCATCGCACGCTGATCCTGCGCAGGCTCAAGGCCTTGGAGGACGTCGTCGGCGTATCTGTCGTGGACCCCGTGATGCACGACAACGGCTGGGAGTTCAGCAACGGTCCCGGATGCGTTCCCGACAGCGTCAACGGATTCCGCTACCTCCACCAGCTTTACACGGCGGCGGCTGCGAATTACAGCGGCCGTGTCACCGTACCCGTGCTGTGGGACAAGAAGAGCGCGACCATCGTCAACAACGAATCGGCCGAGATCCTCCGCATGTTCAACTCGGCCTTCGATGCGTATGCCGCGGTCAAGACGGACTATTATCCGCGCCCACTGCGCGCTCAGATCGATGAGGTCAATGAGTTCATCTATCGCGACGTCAACAACGGGGTATACCGCTGCGGGTTCGCCGGCTCACAAGCCGCGTACGAGCGCGCGTTCGACGCTCTGTTCGCGGCGCTGGATTGGATCGAGCGGCGCCTCGAGCGCGCGCCTTATCTCGTGGGCGAAGCCATCACCGAAGCGGACTGGCGCCTGTTCACCACGCTGGTGCGCTTCGACGCCGTGTACTATCTGCACTTCAAGTGCAACCTGCGCCGGGTCGCTGATTACCCCCGGCTGTCACGCTATGTGCGCGAGCTCTACCGCGTCCCGGGTGTCGCTGCTACGGTAGACATGGACCACATCAAGCGGCACTACTACATGAGCCACCGGCATCTGAACCCTTCCGGCATCGTGCCCAAGGGTCCGGTGCTGGAGTTCGAGCAGAGCTGACTTCGCAGATCCACAACAACTCTGACCAGGAGGAGCTATGGCTACCAAGGTGCAGGTCGTCTTCTACAGCATGTACGGGCATCTGTACAAAATGGCCGAGGCCGTCGCGGCCGGTGCCCGCGAGGTGCAGGGCGCCGAGGTGTCGTTGTATCAAGTGCCCGAGCTGGTACCCGACGACGTGCTCGCGAAGAGCGGGGCGAAGGCGGCGCGCCAGGCGTTCGCCCATGTCCCGGTGATCCAGGTCGACCAGCTCGCGGAGGCCGACGCGATCGTGTTCGGCGCGCCCACGCGCTTCGGGAACATGGCTGCGCAGATGCGCAACTTCCTCGACCAGACCGGCGGCTTGTGGATGAAGGGCGCGCTGGTGGGAAAAGTCGGCAGCGTATTCACCAGCACCGCGACTCAGCACGGCGGGCAGGAGACCACCATCACGAGCTTCCACAGCACCCTGCTGCACCTCGGGTTCATCATCGTCGGGGTTCCCTACTCGGAGCAAAGGCTGCTGAACATGAACGAGATCACCGGCGGCAGCCCGTACGGCGCCAGCACGCTGACCGGCGGAGACGGTTCACGGCAGCCGAGCGAGAACGAGCTCGCCATCGCGCGCTTTCAGGGCCGTCATGTCGCGAGCATCGCCGCGCAGCTCAAGCGAGGCGCCGTGAGCTGAGAGCTCCGGAGCCGAAGTCGGAGATCGATTGCGAGGGAGGAAGAGCATCGTGAAGCTTCCAGGACCCGATCACCCCATCACCATCGACCGCAATCCTCGGCGCGTTCGTGTCGTCTTCAACGGGCACGTTGTGGCGGATACGACCAATGCGCTCACGCTGAAGGAGTCGACGCTCGCGCCGGTCCAATACATCCCGCGCGCCGATGCCCGCATGGAGTTCTTTCAGCGCAGCAGCCATGCGAGCCATTGCCCATACAAGGGCGACGCGGCGTACTTCAGCCTGCGTGTGGGCGATCGGGTCTCCGCAAACGCGGTGTGGACCTATGAGCACCCGTACCCCGCGATGGTCCAGATCGCCGGCCGCCTCGCCTTTTACCGCGAACGCGTCGACGCTGTAGAAGAGAGTGATGCAGGGCCTGAATCGTCCTGACCGACGTTCGACCGCGAACAACCACGCAACCGGGAACGATCGAAGCCTGTATACGGCCAACCTTCAGCGTCCGACGCTGCCGTCGTACTTGCAAGCGGGCGAAGCGATTGACTGCGGCAACGCGATCCGTTCCGACGGCGTGCATCATTGCGCGGCCAGTCGGATGGAGCGCAGTGTAACCGTCGCCACGGGTGCCTTTGCCCGAGCCGGGCAGGCTGACAGCCGACGTTCAAACCTGGTCTTCTCCGAAGAAGGCCAGTAGCTGCTCGACCACCCACTGCGGACGCTCTTCCGGTATCCAATGACCGCAGTTCTCGACCACTCCGCCGCGCACGTCGGTTGCGACGCGCCGCCACGATTCGATGGCTGACATGCCCCGTCCGCGACCGTGCGCTCCGCCGAAGCACAGCACCGGCATCTGCAGCTCCCCCTGCGCGATGAACCCCTCGTTATCGACCACGTCCTGGCGCATGGCCCGATAGAAATTGAAGCCGGCGCGCATCGCTCCTGGCTGGCGATAGGCGCGCAAGTATTCGCGCTGAGCTTCCTCCGAGATGGCGTCAGGCCGCGCGCCCCAGGTGCGGTAGAAGAAGCCTAGGTAAACCTCTTCCCGGTCCGCGGTCAGCGCCTCGGGAAGATCGGCTTCCCAGTGAAGGCCGTGGTGCCAGCGATTGTTGAAGAAGATCGGCGTCCCGTCTCCAGGGACCGGCACGTCGAAGATCGCGACGCGGCGAACGGCTTCGCGATGCTGCGCGGCCAAGGCGAAGGCAGTCGGCCCGCCCCAATCGTGGCCGACCACGAATAGCCGCTGCTCGTGCAGGACATCGTGTGCCAGGCGCCAGATGTCCTCTGCGAGAGTTTTCTTGTCGTAACCGTCCGCGGGCCGCGACGAGTCACCGAGCCCACGAAGATCTGGCGCAATGACCTTGTAGCGCGCTGCTAAGCCCGGGATGACATCTCGCCACATGTACCACGTCTGCGGCCAGCCGTGCAACAGGACGACCGCGGGCCCTTGACCCGCCGTGACGTAGTGCAAGGTCACATCGCCGAGATCGGCGTGGGCATGCTGGAGCGATTGGGGCAGAGGCATTGTTCGAATGTACGCGGTCGCCTACCTCGTGAACACATGGTACTCCGGAAGTTCAGGCGCCACGAACCGCTCCGTGTCTTTCCATCTGTGTGGCCATCGGTGAGCGGTGGGAGATCCCACCGCGGAGGCTGCCCTGGCCGCGCTAACCGCGGTAGCGCAGCGCATCGACCAGCAGCGCAAACGCCGGTGAAGCCTGACGGCGGCTCGGGTAGTAGAGGTGATAGCCCGAGTATGGCAGGCACCAGTCCTCGAGCACGCGCTTGAGGCGACCCTGGGAAAGATAGGGCTGCGCAAGGTCCTCGGGCACGTAGGCCAAGCCGAATCCCGCCAGCGCAGCGTGGAGCATCTGGAACGTGCCGTTGAGGACGAGCTGGCCGTCCACTCGCACCCGCAGTTCCCGGCCGCCTTTTTCGAACTCCCAGGCGTACAACCCGCCATGAGTCGGCAGCCGCAGATTGATGCAGTTATGGCCGGTCAAGTCCTGCGGCTTCCTCGGCGGTGATCGCTCCGCGAAATAGGACGGGGCGCCGACGACGGCGATCCGCATGTCGGGTCCGATGCGGACCGCGATCATGTCCTTCGCCACCTGCTCTCCGGACCGCACGCCAGCGTCATAACGCTGGGCGGCGATATCGCTCAGGCCGTAGTCGATGACGACCTCGACCTTGATGTCCGGATATTCCGGCAGGAATTGCGCGAGTTTCGGCAACAGGATCGTGTCCGCCGCGTAGTCCGTGGCCGTGATCCGGACGGTGCCGGCGGGCCTCTCGCGGAGCTCGCTTAGGGCCTCGAGCTCGGCTTCGATCTCCTCGAAGCGCGGGCCCACCCTCTGGAGCAGACGCTCACCCGCCTCGGTGGGCGAAACGCTCCGCGTCGTTCGGGTGAGCAGCCGGAGGCCCAGTCTCGCCTCGAGCCCTCGAATGGTGTGACTCAACGCCGATTGCGACACTCCGAGCTTTGCGGCCGCCTTGGTGAAGCTGCGCTCCCGAGCCACCGCGAGAAAGGCGAGAAGGTCGTTGGCGATTTCGCGCTGCATTGATGAAGATGCCTCATAGGTCCATGCGGATTCTACCGTCTAATCATCCGACACCGCCGCTGCTAGAGTGTCACCGTCAGCAATCGCGGGACCAGCGAGCGCTGCGATCAGGCAAGGAGCCACTGGCGATCGTGGCCGCGGTATTCATGGCGTACCTCGTCATCGGTCTGGCGATGCCGGTGCTCCCGCTTCATGCGCAGCAGGGCCTGGGCCTTGGCACCTTCACAGTGGGGCGTCTGATCTTCGGTCGCTCGCCCGACAGAACTGGCGGTGCTTTGTGCCGCGGCCGTCGCAGTGTAGTTCTTGTCCGCGCATGCCCTCACCGTATGATTTTCTTGGATCCCGAGGTTCCTGGACGTTGAGCGCGATGAAGTGCACGGCCGGGATGAAAGGAGCCCGAAATGAAACCCGTGGCTGCGACGCTCGTGCTGTGTCTAATTGGTGTTTCGGCAACCCTCCGAGGAGAGCAAATGAAGGCTGAGCCAGGATCGAAAGCAACGCTGACGCTTGACGACGTTCGGATGGTTGCCCCCGCTCTCGAGAAGTACACGCGAGGTCTTGTTCTCGGCGAAATATGGAAACGCCCTGGTCTTTCGCCGCGGGACCGCAGCATCGTTACGCTCGCCGTCCTGATTACGCGCAATCAGACGATCGACATGCCGTACTACTTGCGGCTCGCGCTGGATAATGGGCTCAAGCCGCGTGAGATTTCCGAGATGATCACTCATCTCGCGTTCTACTCCGGGTGGGAGAACGCGGTGGCGGCGGTCGCCGCGGCCAAAGACGTGTTCGCGCAGCGTGGCATCCAGGCCGATGAGCTGTCGGCCGCGTCACCTAAGCTGCTTCCGCTCAACGAGGCGGCTGAGGCGCAACGCGCGTCGAGGAACGAACAGCAGTTCGGCGCCGTGGCGCCCGGAGTCCTTCAGTACACGACCGACGTGCTGTTCCGCGACCTGTGGCTGCGTCCGGATCTCGCCCCTCGAGATCGTAGCCTAGTGACTGTCAGCGCCTTGGTGGCGTCGGGTCAGGTCGCGCAGATGCCCTACCACCTCAACCGGGCGATGGATAACGGGCTGACGCAGGCGGAAGCCTCCGAAGTATTCACGCAGCTCGCCTTCTACACGGGCTGGCCAAACGTCTTCTCGGCGTTGCCCGTAGCGAAGGAGGTCTTCGAGAAGCGCCGTTGACGTATTCATGCAGCTCACTCGATCGGGAGAAGTCAAGGAGTCAACCAATGGAACTTAGACGCAACGGCTCGCAGCCCTCCGCGCGAGGGCAAGAGGAATATTTCACCGGTACGGTACGGATCGATCGGCTGTTCAAGGCGCCGGGACCGGCACGCGCGAGCGGCTCGTATGTCACGTTTGAGCCCTGCTCGCGCAGCAATTGGCACACGCATCCGCTCGGTCAGACTCTCATCGTGACGGCGGGGTGCGGTTACGTGCAGAGCTGGGGTGGCCCGATCAGGGTGATCCGGCCCGGCGATGTGGTCTGGTGTCCACCAGGAGAAAAACATTGGCATGGCGCCGCGCCGACTACCGCGATGACGCACATCGCCATCCAGGAAGAGCTGAACGGGAAAGTCGTCGACTGGATGGAGAAGGTCAGCGACGAACAGTATAGCGGCCCGCGTGAAGACTGACGTACAAGCCGTTCCCGAATCCAACGTAGAGTTCGTTCGAGAAGCAAGGAGATCCCCATGCGAGGAACCGTCCTGTACGCGCCGGGCGATGTGCGCTTCGAGGAGCGCGACGACCCGAAGATCCTCAAGCCGACCGATGCGATCATCAGGATCGCGGCCACGTGCGTATGCGGGTCGGACTTGTGGCCCTACCGGGGCGCCAACCCGGTGACGCAGCCGACGCCCATGGGCCATGAGTATTGCGGCATGGTCGAACAAGTCGGCAGCGCGGTCGGCTCGGTCAAGCCCGGGCAGTTCGTCATCGGTTCGTTCTTCGCGTCCGATAACACCTGTCCCAACTGCCGGGCCGGGTACCAGTCGGGCTGCCAGCACGCCGAGTTCGTCGGGGGTGCGCAGGCCCCCATCCTGCGCGTGCCACTTGCGGACGGCACGCTGGTGACCACCCCGGATGCTCCTCCTGACGACCTGATCCCGAACCTGTTGGCACTCTCCGATGTCATGGGCACCGGCTGGTTCGCTGCCGAAGCCGCCAATGTGAAGCCCGGCAGGACCGTCGCGGTTGTAGGTGACGGCGCGGTCGGCCTGCTCGGTATTCTCTCTGCCAAGCTGATGGGTGCCGAGCGCATCATCGCGATGAGCCGTCACGAGTCGCGGCAGAAGCTCGCCCGCGAGTTCGGCGCAACCGACATCGTGACCGAGCGCGGTGACGAGGGCGTGGCCCGCATCAAGGAGCTCACCGGCGGAATCGGCGCTGACTCGGTACTGGAGTGCGTCGGCACCCAGGAATCGATGCTGCAGGCGATCCGTTCCACCCGCCAAGGCGGCTACGTGGGTTACGTAGGCGTCCCGCATGGGGTCGAGCTCGACGGCCAGCAACTGTTCTACGCGCACGTGCACCTGCATGGCGGCCCCGCGCCGGTGCGCCGGTTCCTGCCCGAGCTGATCGAGCTGGTCTTCAACCGGACGATCAACCCGGGCAAGGTCTTCGATCTGACGTTGCCCCTCGACCGAGTGGCGGAGGGCTACCGCGCAATGGACGAGCGCCGTGCGATCAAGACGCTCCTGCGCCCGTAAGGTGCAGCGCGCATCGATGGATGTCGTTGCCACCTGACTGTGCCGGCCGGTGTCGGGACCGAATTTCAAGAAGGATCCGCAATGACCGGATGGGCGAAGGACGAGCTGCGCAGGATCGTCGAGGCCGACGACCTGCACATCGCACCGTTCCGCGACGACGGCGTGACGTACGGTACCCCGACGTGGATCTGGTCGGTTGCGGTGGACGAAGCGCTCTACGTGCGCGCGTACAATGGGCAGAAGTCTCGTTGGTACCAGGCTGCCGTACGGCAGAGAGCGGGGCGGATCATCGCGGCGGGCACGACGAAGGAGGTCACCTTCGAGGCGCTCGAGGGCCCGGGCGACGAGCGCATCGACGACGCCTACCGGACGAAGTACCGTGCCAGCCCGTACCTCGCCTCGATGATCAGCGCACGTGCCCGCTCGGCGACCGTGAAGATCATGCCGCGCGAGGCGAATGCCTGATCGCCGATCAACCCCGGAACGGAAGGATGGGACCATGCCTCATGTCAGCGTCAAGCTCTATCCCGGCAGGTCAGAACAACAGAAGACCCGGCTTGCCGAGCAAATCGTGAAGGACGTTGTCGCTGTGATGAAGTGCGGAGAGGAATCGGTTTCGGTGGCAATCGAGGAAGTCAAACCACAGGATTGGGCGGAGAAGGTCTACAAACCCGAGATCCTCGCCAAGTGGGAGAAGCTGTACAAGCAGCCAGGGTACAACCCACTCGAATGACACGAGCCGGACAGGTTGTATGAGAAGGAACTGCGATTGACACTGTCCTGGGAGAGCACCATGCGAGTCGGCATTCTCGGTTCGGGGTTGATGGGGGGGAAGCTCGGGACGATCCCGGCGCGAGCCGGACACGAGGTGGTATTCAGTTATGCGCGCAATGAGGAGAAGCTCAAACGGCTCGCGCGCGACGCGGGGGGAAAAGCGCGGCACGGCACGCCGCATGAGGCCGCGCAGGAGGCGGAGGCACTATTGCTTGCCGTGCATTGGTCGCGAATAGACGATGTGCTGAAACAGGCAGGCGAGCTCTCAGGGAAGCCGGTCGTAAGCTGCTCGCTTCCGATGAATGACGGCAACACGGAACTCGTCGTAGCGCACAGCTCCTCGGGTGCGGAGGAGCTCGCAAAGAGGATTCCAATGGCTCGGGTCGTCTCGGCCTTCAACACGGTACCGAGCGAAGTGCTGCTCGGCGTCTTCGAGGCCCGGCGCAAGGCCAACAGGCCCAGCCTCGTCTACTGCGGAGATGACTCGGGCAGCAAACGCGTCGCCGCCGGACTGATCCGCGATGCAGGGTTCGAACCCGTGGACGCCGGACCCCTGCGCATCGCCCGGTACAGCGAGCCGTTCGCGCTGCTCGTTGCCCAGCTCGCGTACAAGGGAAAAGGCGGCCCGGAGCTCGCATACCGGTTCGAGCGGTTTGGTTGAGCGAAGAGACGAGGTGACGAGATGTCGGAGTTCGCCGGATGGGATAGCTTCTA
>Ga0335077_10001138_pt1 | contig 31084 bp, 24 predicted proteins | sample Lox_Sample_31_FD_207151 | JGI IMG/M metagenome (GOLD analysis project Ga0335077, IMG submission 207151) | Soil microbial communities from Loxahatchee National Wildlife Refuge, Florida, United States - Lox_Sample_3.1 | ecosystem: Environmental > Terrestrial > Soil > Wetlands | place: USA... | reverse complement strand
AGAAGAGGATGGGGGCGGTCAGGTGGTAGGGGATGTTCCCGGCGACGCGTAGCGGGCGCCCGCCGCCCGGTGGGGCCGGGGTCGCGAGAAGGCGGAGGTCGATCCGGGCGGCGTCCGCCTCCTCGAGGTGGAGGGCCGGGCCGAACTCGCCGCGGAGCACCCGGGCCATGTCCCGGTCCCGTTCCACCGCCACCACCTCCGCTCCCAGGGCTAGCAGGTGGGCGGTGAGGTGCCCCAGGCCGGCGCCGAGCTCCACCACCCGCTCGCCCGGGCGCCCCACCACCAGCCGGGCGATCTCCGCCAGGACGGCGTCGTCGGCGAGGAAGTTCTGGCCCCAGCTCTTCTTCGCCCGCAGGCCGTACTTCTCCAGGAGCTCGCGAGGGGAGGGATGGCCCATCAGAGCCGCCAGGCCGCGTCGGCATTCAGGTCGAGCGCCTGACGCTCGCCGCGGGCGAGCGCCTGGGTCCCCGCCACCGCCACCATGGCCGCGTTGTCGGTGCACAGCCGCGCCGGGGGGAGGAAGAGCCTCACCCCCTCGTACTCGGCCGCCTTCTCCGCCGCCGCCTCCCGCAGCCGGCTGTTCGCCGCCACGCCGCCGGAGAGGACCACGCGCTCGAGCTGGTTCTCCCGCGCAGCCCGGAAGAGCTTGGCGACGAGCGCCCGCACGATGGCCTCCTGGTAGCTCGCGCACACGTCGGCGAGCGCCTGCCCGGTCGGGACCCCCTCGCGGCGGACGCGGTGCAGGAGGGCCGTCTTGAGCCCCGAGAAGCTGAACTCGAGCGGGCCGCCCTTCACGATCGCCTTGGGGAAGGGCACCGCCTTGCGGTCGCCTCCCTTGGCGAGCCGGTCGATGGCCACGCCGCCGGGGTACGGGAGCCCGAGGAGCTTCGCCCCCTTGTCGAAGGCCTCCCCGGCCGCGTCGTCCCGGGTCTGGCCGAGGAGCTCGTAGCTGCCGAAGCCCCTCGCCAAGTAGAGCGAGGTGTGGCCGCCCGAGACCACGAGGCCGAGGTAGGGGAACTCGGGGACCTCCTCCCCCAGGAAGGCGGCGAGGAGATGCCCCTCGAGGTGGTTCACCCGCACGAGCGGCTTCTCCCACGCGAGCGCGAGCGCCTTCGCCACCTGCACTCCCACGAGGAGGGCGCCCACGAGCCCCGGGCCGGAGGTGACGGCGATGCCGTCCAGGTCGCGGGGCCCGAGCCCCGAGCGGCGCAGCGCCTCGTCCACCACCGGCATCACCTGCACCACGTGGTTCCGGCTGGCGAGCTCGGGCACCACCCCGCCGAATCGGCGGTGGATCTCGATCTGGGTCGCCACCACGTCGGAGAGGGCGCGGCGGCCGTCCTCCACCACCGCGGCGGCGGTCTCGTCGCAGCTCGTCTCGATTCCCAGGACCTTCACCGTGGCTCGCCCCTCGCCCCTCGACACGGGCGGGCCCCTGTTCTAGCCGAGCGTTCCGCCGGGCGCGAGCAAAGCCGGCCGGCTCGCTACCTCAGCCGCTGCAGCACCTCGCGGACCTCGGCGGCGTGGGCACCGCCGGGCGCCACCTGCAGGTAGCGGCTGTAGGCGGCCCGCGCCGCCGCCCGCTCCCCGCCGGCGAGTCGCACCTCCCCGAGGGCGAGCCACGCCGGGCCGTTCGCCGCGTCGAGCGCCACCGCCCGCTCGAGCGCCTCGAGCGCCTCCCCGGGGCGGCGCGCGTCGTAGAGTGCCCGCCCCAGGCCGGCCAGGGCCTCGCTCGTCTCCCGCTCGGCGAGGGCGCGCCGGTACTGGGCCACCGCCGCGAGATAGGCGCCCGACTGGTACTGGCTCTCGGCGGCGGCGAGCGCCTCGCGGTAGGCGGCGTCGCTGCCCGCCCCCGGGGCGGGCTCGGCGGGAGGAGCCGGGGGAGCCGCCTCCGCGGGCGCGGGCCCGGCCTCGCGCGCCGGGGGCGCCTCCGCGCTCCCTTCCCTCGCCCCCTCCTTCGGTTCCTCGACCTCCGGGGCCGCGACCGCCTCCACCCGGGCGCGCTCCTCCTCGGCGCGCATCCGGCGCCGCTTCGCCAGCACCCCCGCTGCCACCGCGACGAGGATGCCGAGGACGAGGAGCCAGACGACGAAGGTGCCCGAGGAGCGGCGCGGCTCGGTCTCCTCCGGGCGCACCGCGGCCGTCCGCCGCGCCGTGTTGCGGGCCGGCGGCGCCGCCTTGGGCGCCTCCGGCGCGAGCTCGGCGGGGGCCGTCGCGGGCGGCGCCGCCGCGCTCGCCCCCGATCCCTTCGCCGGAAGCGGGGGCGGGACGTCCCGTCGGGGCACCACCTCCTCGGCCTCCTTCGGCAGGGGCACCCGGGCGAGCGCCACCTCGAGCCGGGAGGCGGGGGCGGGGGCCCGGTCGGACGGGAAGGCGATCGCCGGCTCGACCGGGCCGGCGAACCAGTCGACTCCCGCAGGCTCCGGGGTGACCCCGTCCCGCTCCGCGGCGGCTCCCCCGGTCCGGGCCTCGCGGATGATCCCCTCGAAGTAGAGGCGGGAGATGATGGCGGCGGCGCCGAGGTCGTCGCGCCCCGACGCCTCGACGACCTGCTCCAGGGTGCGGTGCCCGTCGAAGAGCTTCAGAGTCGAGTTGACGTCGTCGGGGATCTCCGCCAGCCGCAGGGCCAGCATGTCGCCGTCGACCTCCAGCACCCGGTCGAAGGGGGGCATCTGCTCGGCGAGTCTCCCCCACTCGTCGAGCTGCCGCATGCCCTCGAGGAGGAGCGAGCGGGTGGAGAGGGTGATGCGGGCCTCGCGCTCCACCGGCCCGAACTCCGCCGCGAAGTTGCCCTCGCTCCAGTGGAGCAGGCGGTAGAAGGCGGGGGCCCCGGCGAGCGCGCCCAGCTCGCAGTCCACGATCTGGCCGTCGCGAAAGTAGACGATGGCGGTCCTCCCCCTCGGGTCCTCGACGCGCATGGTCCCGCTCTTGCGGCCGAGCTCCAGGGTCTGCACGATGTCCACCATCCCCATCTCTCCCAGGCTCCCGGTGAACCCGGCCTTGCCCTCCTTGCCCTCCTTGCGCTCCCGCTCGCGGCGCTGCAGCAGCATGCGCGCTCGCGTCGCGATCTCCTTGATGTAGATGGGCTTCGTCAGGTAGTCCTCGACCCCGAGCTCCAGGCCGCGGATCTTGTCCTCCACCGACTTCTGGCCGGTGAGGAACACGAAGGGAATGCCCTTGAAGCGCTCGTCGTCGCGCATCCTCCGGCAGAGCTCGAAGCCGTCGACCTCCGGCATGCGCGTCTCGGAGAGCACCAGGTCCGGGGCCGAGATCTCGCACTTCTCGAGCGCGTCTCGTCCGTTCGAGGCCGCGGTCACCGAGAAGCCCGCCTTCTTCAGGCTGACCTCCGTGAGCCTCAGCGACTCGGGATCGCCGTCGACGAGCAGCAGGTGCTGGCGGGCCAATAGGGCTCCAGTGTAGGAGGCGGCCCACCGAGCCGGGCCCCTTCCCGGATCGTGGCGTCACCCGGCGGGCGCGTCAAGAAGGCGGACCACCGGCGGTGGAGCGCCGGGTCACTTCTTCGAGCCCGCCCGCTCCTCGGCCGCGCCCCGCCGCACGCCCTCGATGAGCCGCAGCTCCCGCAGCGCGTCGGCGTTCTTGGGGTTCGCCTTGAGGGCCGCCCGGAACATCTTCTCCGCCCTGGCCTTGTCGCCCTCCTGGCGGGCCAGCACCCCGGCGAGGCTGAAGGCCCGGTCGCAGCTCTCGTCCTTGGTGGCCTCGGCGAGGAGCTCCTTCACCCGGCCGCGGTCCGTGCCCTTGGGATCGGCGAGGAGGGTGGCGGCGAGCGCGGCCCGGTACTCGGCGAGCGGATGGGCGTTGATGGCGGCCTCGAAGAACTGGCGCGCCCGGGCGTAGTCGCGGGTGCGGTGGCAGGCCTCCCCCTTCTCGAAGTCCATGCGCGCCGCCTCCGCCAGCTCCTTGGAGGAGGGGGCCCCCGCCCGCGAGAGGTACTCCTGCCGCCTCGCCTTGTCGGACAGGGTGGCGTAGGCCTCGTTGAGCGCGGAGAGCAGGTCCTTGAGCGCGGGCTGGAGGTCAGCGAGCCCGGGAAGCGTGTACTTGTCGGGGTGGAACTGCTTCACGAGCTGGTGATAGGCGCCCTTCACGTCCTCCGGGCCGGCGGTCTTGGGCAGCCCGAGGCGCGCGAAGAAGTCCTTCTCCCGGATGCGAGGCAGGACGAACTCGAGGGCGCGGCGCATGGCGCGCTCCGCCTGGCTTTGCTCGGGGCGGGCCCCCGCGGCCTCCTTCATCGCCTCCGGCCGCGCCGGGGCCGGGGCGGGCATGGGGCGCAGCCCCATGTTCTGCATCGCGCGCGAGAGGAGCCGCTGGCGGCGCGCCCGCGCCTCCTCCGGGTCGCTCCGCTTTCCCGGGGGCGAGGGCGCCGCCGGAGCGGCCGGAGCGGCGGGCCTCGCCGGAGCGAGCGCGATGTCCGCCAGGTCCACCACTCCCACGGGCTCCTCCCGCGATGCCGCCCGGGGCCCGCCCGATCCCTCGGCGAGGCCCAGGAGGAGGAGGGCGGCGAGCGCGGCGCGCGCCCTCTCGGGCGCGAGCCCGCTCGCCGAGACGAGCGGCTCGACGGAGCCCGGCAGGCCGGCGACAAGCGCCTCCTCCGCCAGCGTCCAGCCGAAGGCCTGGGCCTGGTCGGGGTAGGCGGCTCCGAGCGAGATCGCCTCGCCCGCCTGGGCGAGGGCCGCGGCGGCGAGCGGACCGGCCTGCGGGGTCGAGAGCGCGTCCACGATGGCGCGCAGCGGACGGATGCGGATGGGATCGGTCCAGGGGGGGACCGGCACCTGCGCGTCGAAGTGGTAGCCGCCCTCCTGGAGGCCGGCGATGAGGGAGATGTAGCCTTCCTGCTGCTCGGAGAGGGCCGCGTCGAGGGTGGGGCGGTCGATGACCCCGAGCTCGACCAGGATCTCGCCCTGCGGCCGCCGCGCCCGCGCCATTTCCGCGAGGCAGCGCTCCAGAGCCTCCATGTCGATGAGCCCCTTGGCGAGGAGGAAGTGGCCGAGGGGCCGGAACCCCACGAAGACCTGCGCCCCCGCCGGCACCCCCTCGCGGAAGAAGAGCCGCGAGGCCCCGCCGCCCTGCTCCACGGTGAGTGAGCCGGAGAGCCGCAGGTTCCAGATCTCGATGAGGATGGCCGCGAGCGGCGTTCGGGAAAGGTCGCCGGGCGCCTCGAGGAATGACATCACCTTCATCTTACTCCGCGGCAAACCGGATCGCCGCGTACACGGCCACCCCGGCCGCCACCGCCAGGTTCAGGCTCCGCTTCCCCTCCAACATGGGGATGGCCACCGCCCGCCCCGGATGGGCTGCGAGCAGCGCCGGGGGCAGACCCAGCTGCTCCTGCCCGAAGACCAGGAAGTCACCGGGCGCGAAGCGGGCCTCGAAGAGGGTGCGCCCGGCTCTGGCGGTGAAGAGGTGGAGCCGCTCCCACCGCCCCCGCAGCGCCCGGGCCTCGAAGTCTGCCCAGTCGCGGTAGAGTTCGGGGGAGAGCTCGGCCCAGTAGTCGAGACCGGCGCGGCGCAGCGCCTTGTCGGAAAGGGAGAAGCCGAGCGGGCCGACGAGGTGCAGCCGGCTGCCGGTGACGGCGCAGGTCCGGGCGACGTTGCCGGTGTTGGGCGGGATCTGCGGGGAGACGAGCACCACCTGGAGCGGCGGCGAGAGCGGGGCGAGGGAAGGCATGGCGCGCATCGGCATCGTGAACAACCCTCTCGCCCGGCGCAACCGCCGCCGACCGGAGACCCCGCGGCTCCTCCGCCGGCTCCTGGGCGCGGACGGCGCGCTCGTCGACGCCGCCACCGAGGAGGCGGTGGCGGAGGCGCTCGCCGGGTTCCGGCGCGCGGGGGTGGAGGTCCTCGCGGTGAACGGCGGCGACGGGACGCTCGCGCAGGTGGTCACCGCCCTGCCCCGGGACTTCGGTCCTCCCCCCTGGCCGATGCTCCTGCCGCTCCCGGGCGGCTCCATGAACAACGTCGCCCGGGCCCACGGCCACCGCGGGTCGCCGCAGCGCGTCCTGGAGCGGGTGCTGGCGTCGCTCCGGGCCGGGGGACCGCTCCCCTCGGTGGAGCGGGATCTGCTGTCGGTGGAAGCGGACGGGGGGGGGCCCCGGCTCGGCTTCCTCTTCGCCACCGGGGCGGCGGTGCGGTTCCTCGACCTCTGGTACGAGGGGGAGCGCCACGGCCCGGCCCGGGCCGCCTGGGTCCTCCTGCGGCTCCTCGCCTCGGCCCTCTCCGGCGGGCGCCTGGCGCGGGAGATCGCCCGGCGCGAGCCGCTCCGGGTGGTCGCCGACGGGGACGAGTGGCCGGCGGGGGAGTGGCTCTCGGTGCTGGCCGGGGCGGTACCCGGTCTCGGGCTCGGATCCCGTCCCTTCTCCCGCTGCGACGAGCAGCCCGGCTTCTTCCACGCGGTGGGGGTCACCGCCTCGCCGCTGCGGCTGGTGCTCGCCCTCCCGTCCCTGTGGCGCGGCCGCCCCTGGCGGCGCCAGGTGGCGGTCGACGCGGTGGCTCGCGACCTCGCCGTCGAGCCCGTCGAGCCCCTGCGCTACACCCTGGACGGGGACCTCTACCAGGCCGGCTCCTCGCTACGGGTGCGCACCGGGCCGCTCGTCGAGGTGGTCGTCGATCCCACCTCCGCGCCACCGCACCGACTCCCGGTCGCCGGATTGACCGCCCGCGAAGGCGCGCGCTAACCTCGACCCCGTCCATGCGCCTCGCCGCCATCGGCGCCACCGACGTCGGCCGCAAACGCACCCACAACGAGGACGCCTTCCTGGTGCTGCAGGAGGAGCACCTCTTCTGCGTCGCCGACGGCATGGGAGGCCACGCCTGCGGCGAGGTGGCGAGCCGCATCGCGGTGGAGGAGATGGCCGAGTTCTTCCGCCTCACCGGGCGCGACGAGGAGGCCACCTGGCCCTTCAAGGAGGACCGGGAGCGCTCCTACGACGAGAACCGCCTGGTGGTGGCCATGCGGCTCGCCAACCTGCGAATCCACGAGCGGGCCCGCTCCGACCACCGCCTGGCGGGCATGGGGACGACGCTCGTCTGTGCCCACGTGACGCGCGGCGGGCAGGCCCTCTTCGGCAACGTCGGCGACAGCCGTGCCTACCTCTTCCGCCAGGGCGAGCTCCGCCAGGTGACCGAGGACCACTCCCTGCTCGCCGACTACATCCGCCACACCAAGCCGAGCGCCGCGGAGATCGAGGCCTTCCCCCACAAGAACGTCATCGTGCGCGCCCTCGGAATGCGCGAGGCGGTGGAGGTGGACGTGGTGAAGGAGGAGGCGCGCGAGGGCGACCTCCTGCTCCTGTGCTGCGACGGGCTCTCCGGGATGGTGAGCGACTCCCGCATCGCCGAGATCCTGCGCGCCAGCCGCGGCGACCTGCGGCGGGCGAACCAGACGCTCGTCGACGCCGCCAACGACGCCGGGGGCGCCGACAACATCACCTCGCTCCTCGTCCAGGTGCTCGAGTCCTGAGGGGCCGCGCGGATCCCGCTCTCACGCGGGGACGCGCAGGTCGCGAGCCGCCACCGCGTCGACGAGGCGCTCCCCGGCGCGCACCGCAGTGCCGTCCCACACCACCGCCCGGGCCACCTCCGCTCCCCGCTCGACGAGGCAGCGGGAGCCGAGCACCGCGCAGGGCCCCACCGCCGCGCCCGCGCACACGCGCGTCCCTTCGCCGACAAGGACGGGAGCGAGCAGCACCGACCCCGCTTCCACCCGGGCGCCCCCAGCGAGGAAGACGCCCGGCTCCCGCTCCTCGAGCCCGGAGCGAGGATCGGCGGCCGGGAGCGCCGCGCCCGCCCTGCCGGAGAGGAGGTCGAGGTTCGCGGCCAGGTACCGGGCCGGCGTTCCGAGGTCGTTCCAGTAGCCCGGGGCGACGAGGCCACGCACCCGCCCGGAGGCGAGGAGCGGCGGGTAGACGTGGCGGTTGATGTCGCACTCGAAGGGCTCTTCGGGGACCCGGTCCAGGATCTCGGGGGAGAGGAGGTGGACGCCGGTGAAGTGGAGGGGCGTGAGCTCCTCCCCTCCCGGACCCCGCCCGGCGATGCGGCGGACCGCCATGCCCGGGTCCACCTCGACCGCCGCGTACCCGGACCCCTCCGGCATGGGGGCGAGCACCATCGTGGCCGCCGCTCCCCCGCGCCGGTGGGCGTCGAGGAGGGGCGCCAGGTCGAGGTCGAAGAGCACGTCCCCGTTCCAGAGGACCACCAGCTCCGCCCCGGCGAGGAGCCCGCGCGCCTCCCGCAGCGCTCCCCCGGTGCCGGCGATGACCGGCTCCTCCGACACCGAGACCTCGATTCCGGTCGCCCGGGCGGCGCCGCGGGCGGCGCCCTCCATCTCTCGAGGGAGGTGGTGGGTGTTCACCGCGGCGCGGCGAACGCCCCCCCGCGCCAGGCGCGCGAAGGCGTATTGCACGAGCGGGAGCCCCGCCACCGGGACCGCCGGCTTGGGAAGGAGCCCGGTGAGGGGCCGGAGCCTCGTCCCCAGGCCGGCGGCGAGCACCATGCCCACCGGGACGGCGACGGGAGGCGCGGGGGGGCAGCTCACGGGAAGGCGGGCTCGACGAGCGCCGCGACCTCCTCGAGGAACGCCCGGTCGTCCGGACCGAAGGCGGCCGGGTGGTCGCTGTCGACGTCGATCTGAGCGAGGTAGCGCCCCCCGCGGCAGACGGGCACCACCACCTCGGAGCGCGTCTCCAGGTTGCAGGCGAGGTAGCGCGGGTCCTTCGCCACGTCGTCCACCACCACCGTCTCGCCGGTCCGGGCCGAGAGCCCGCAGATGCCCTCGCCGATGGGGATGCGCACGTGCTCGGTGTCGCGACCGGAGTGGGCGACGAGCCGGAGCTCCTCGCCCTCGAGCCGGTAGAAGTAGACGCCGGTGTGGCGCGGCAGGGCCTGGAGCGCCCTCGACACCTCGAGCAGTGTCTCCGGGAGCGGACCCCGGCGGAGGAGCGCGCGCCGGACGCGTTCGCGGACCTCGTCGCGATCGGTTCCCATGGTAAAGCGCAGCATAGCCGATGTCCCCCGCCACGCGCCTGCGGCTCTTCTACTTCGCCTACTACGGTAGCGTCGGCGCCTACCTCCCCTACTTCGCCCCCTACCTGCGCGGCCTGGGCTTCAGCGGGGAGGCTATCGGGACGGTACAGATGGTCGGGCCGCTGCTCGCGGTGCCGGTGGCGGTCGGCTGGGCCACCGCCGCCGACCGGCTCGGCGCCCCGGCGCGAGCGCTCCGGCTCGCAACCGCCTGGGCGCTCGCCGCCATGATCTTTCTCCCCTTCGCGCGTGCACCGCTCGCCGTCGGGCTCGTCCTCTTCGCGCACGGCCTCGCCGACCGCGCCGTGGTCCCCCTCGTCGACTCGGTGACGGTGGAGTGGACCGGCGCGCGCCCCGGACCCTCCTACGCCGGCATCCGGCTCTTCGGATCGCTCGGGTACATCGCGCTCGCCCAGGGCGTGGGGCTCCTGCTCACCGCCCGCGGCGACCGGGGCGGAGACCCGCTCGTCCCGGCGGCGGTCCTCGCCTGCGTCGCAGCCTACGCCCTCCTGGCCCGCGACCTCCCCTCCCCGCCGCCCGCGCGGGAGCGCCCCCGGTTCGGCGAGATGGTCGCCCTCCTCGCCGACCGGCCCCTCCTCCTCCTCGTCGCGGTGTCGGCGGTGCACTGGGCGGCCTGCGCCCCCTACCACATGATGTTCGGGGTGCGGGTCCGCGAGCTCGGGATGTCGGCCGGGGTGACCGGCCTCGGGATGTCGGTGGGCGTGGGAGCGGAGGTGCTGGCTCTCCTCGCCTATCCCCGGCTCGAGGCGCGCCTCCCCCTCCGCGCCGTCCTCGCCCTGTCCTTCGGAACGAGCGCGCTGCGGTGGTTCCTCCTCTCCCGGGCCACCGCCGCCTGGGAGGTGGTCCTCCTGCAGACCCTGCACGCGTTCACCTTCGGGCTCTTCTGGGGGGCGGTGGTGAGCGCGCTCTCCCGGGCCGTGCCCTCGCGCCTGCGCGCCACCGGACAGGCGCTCTTCGCGGCCGTGGTCTTCGGGTTGGGAAACGCGGTCGGCTACCAGCTCTCGGGGCTCGGCTACGACCGCCTGCGCGGGGCCGGCCCCCTCTACGCCTTCGCCTCCCTGTTCGAGCTCGTGGCCCTCCTGCTCGTGCTCCTCGTGCCGCTCCGGGCCGTCGCCCCGGGGCCTCCCCGGGCAGAGGCCGCGTGAGCGGAGGGCGACGGGCCTCGCCGCCCGTTCGCCGCCGGTGCATGCCACCCGGGGCGCAGCCGGCCCGCGCGGCCTGGCGTAAGCTTTTCGGGAACCGATGGCCTCCATCGACCCCATCTCCTACGTCCGATCGATCCCGCCCTTCGACGCCCTGCCGCAGCCGCTCTTCGACGAGGCCGCCCGGGCGCTCGAGGTGGGGTACTACCCGGCCGGCACCCGCCTGGTCCGGGTGGGGGGTACCCCCCTCCGGTTCCTCTACGTCATCCGCAAGGGGGTGGTGCGGCTCGAGCGCGACGGCCAGACGGTGCAGGTCCTCGAGGAGGGGGAGACCTTCGGCTACACCTCGCTCCTCACCCGGCGCGCCAGCCTGGACGTGCTCGTGGAGGAGGACCTGCTCGCCTACCAGCTCGCCGACGCGGGGTTCCAGAAGCTCCTCGCCGACGCCCATTTCGCCGGCCATTTCGCGGCCGAGCTGGGCGAGAGGCTGAGGAACACGCTCGAGCGCTCGCCGGTCGCCACCTTCCACTCCGACCTCTCCTTCCCGGTCGAGCGGCTCCTGCAGCGGCCGGCGGCGTGGGTGGAGGAGACCGCCACCGTGGGGGAGGCGGCCCGGCTCATGCGGGAGAGGCGCATCTCCTCGGTTCTCGTCCGGTCCGACCCTCCGGCCATCGTCACCGACCGCGACTTCCGAAACCGCGTGCTCGCCGAGTCGCTCGGGCCGGACACCCCGGTCGCGCGGGTGTGGACCTCCCCGCTCACCACCGTGCCCGCCTCCACCCCCATCTACCGCGCCTGGATGACCCTCCTCGACGTCGGGGTGCACCACCTGCCGGTCACCCGCGAGGGCTCGATCGTGGGCGTGCTCTCCACCACCGATCTCCTCAAGAGCACCGCCCAGGGGCCGGTCGCCATCCTGCGGGGCGTGGAGCGGCTCGGCTCGCGCGCCGAGCTCCCGGGGTACGCGAACCAGGTGGCGGAGATGACCTCGTCGCTCCTGTCCGGGGGACTAGAGGCCACGGTCATCGCCGGGTTCGTGGCGCGCCTCAACGACGCCCTCGTGCACCGCATCCTGCACTGGTGCGAGGAGGACCTGGGGCCGCCGCCCGCCCCCTACGGCTGGATGGTGTTCGGGTCGGAGGGCCGGACCGAGCAGACGCTCGTCACCGACCAGGACAACGGCCTCGTGTTCGCCGACGCGGGGGAGGGCGCCCGACCCTGGTTCGACGCTCTCGCCCGGCGCGTCACCTCCGACCTGGAGGCGGCGGGCTTCCCGCCCTGCCACGGCGGCCACATGGCGGGGAGGTGGCAGGGGACCCTCTCCGAGTGGACGGCGCGCTTCCACCGGTGCGTCGACGAGCCGCGCCCGCACGACGCCGCCCTGTTCTTCGACTTCCGCCGCGTGGGGGGGCGCCTCGACCTCGGGCCCCTCGAGGCCGCCATGGCCCGGGCGGCCCGCAGCCCGCAGTTCATCCGCTTCCTCGCCCGCGACGCCATGGCATTCGGGCCCCCGGCGGTCCCGGTGCTCCGGCTGCGGGCGGAGCCCGAGGTCGACCTGAAGTGGCAGGGCATCAACCCCATCGTCTTCCTGGCCCGCTGCTACGGGATCGAGGCCGGGAGCAGCGCCCGCGCCACCCTCGAGCGCCTCGACGCCGCGCTCGCCGCCGGGCTCGTGAGCGAGGAGGCCTTCATCGCGGTCACCCAGGCCTACCGCTTTCTCCTCGGCCTCCGGCTTCGGGTGCAGCTGCGCATGATCGCCGAGGGCAAGGCCCCGACGAACAAGGTGGCGCTCTCCACGCTCAGCGCGGTCGAGCGCACCCACCTGAAGGAGTCCTTCGGGGCCATCCGGCGGTGGCAGGGCAAGGCCGGCTTCCACTACCAGACCGACGTCTAGGAGATCCCCTTTGCTCTTCTCCTCGCCCCCCTGGGAATCGGCCGTCTACTGGGCGCTCGACCTGGAGACGGGTGGGCTCGAGGCGAAGAGGCACCCCATCCTGGCGGTGGGCATGGTTCCCGTCCGAGCAGGCACCATCCGGCTCGGGGAGGCCTACCGCACGCTCGTCCGCCCCGAGACGGGCGAGGGGCTCGACCCGGAATCGGTCCGCTACCACCAGCTCGTGTGGGGGGAGGTTCGCGAGGCCCCTCGCCTCTCCGAGGTGATGCCGGAGGTGGATCGGAGGCTCCGCGAGGGGCTGCTCCTCGTCCATCACGCCTCGGTCGACCTGGCCTTCCTGAGGAGGGCCTTCCGGAGCCTCCGCCTCGCGTGGCCGTCTCCGCGGGTGGTGGACACCGTCGACCTCCTCGTCCGGCTTGCGTCTCGATCGCGCCTGCGCAACCCGGATGCACCGGACGACCTCCCCAACCTGAACCTGAGCGCGGCCCGGAGGGAGCACGGGCTACCCGATTACCAGGCGCACGACGCGCTCACCGACGCCATAGCGGCTGCAGAGCTGTTCCTCGTCCTGAGACGGGCGATCCGCGCTGCCACGGTTCGGCAACTACGGGCACACAGATCCTAGCGGCGCCGGGGCGCGAACAGTCGCAATTCATGCGCCGCGCTTTTGCGCGGGCCGCGCGAGCGCTGCGTGGGCTCCATGCGGCCCCATTTCCCATAGCGGCGGTCGACCCGACGCGCCGCTGAAATTGCGCTCTGGGACGGCAGCCGGTTGCGGAGCCGACGATATATTCTAAATAATATCAACGACATACATGGGCGGGGCTTGGAATCGCAAAGAACGCCAGCGTATAGTGTGCGGCCGTGCCCGCCAGAGAAGCTCATGTGGGAGCCATCCCACCAGGATCCCCGCCCAACGGAAGCCCTGAAGTCGAAGGTTTCCCGCGGGGCGGTTCTGGCAGGTGACGGTCGCGGCACCACCACCACCAACTTCGGAGGTATGGAATGGCGCACGCAGCACCCGCAGGAGGAAGTAGCCCGACGAAGGGCACCCAGTCAGCACACCAGGTCCTGGAATCCCCCTCGTTCAAGCACCTCGTCGGACGGCGCGCGCTGGTCAGCTTCGTGGGGATCGTCCTTCTGTTCATCACCTACTACGGCTACGTGGTGCTCATCGGCGCGAGCCCGCAGACGCTGGCCCAGAAGATCGGCGAGTACACCACGCTCGGCATCCCGGTGGGGGTGGCGGTCATCGTCATCGCCTTCGTTCTCACCGCGGCCTACGTGGTGTGGGCGAACCAGTCCTACGACCCCGAGGTCCAGCGGCTGAAGTCGGAGCTCAAGCACTGACGCGCCCCGCCCCGCACGGAGACAACCGACCATGAACCTTCCCGCCGCCCCTGCCCTCCTTTCTTCCCTCGTGCTTGGCCAGGCCCCGACCCCGACGACCAAGATCGGCCAGACCAACATCATCTCCATCCTCTTCTTCTTCCTCATCGTGGTCGTGACCCTCATCATCACCTACTGGGCCGCGAAGAGGACCAAGACCTCGAGCGAGTTCTATGCCGCCGGTCGCAGCGTGTCCGCGTTCCAGAACGGCCTCGCACTCTCGGGCGACTACATGTCGGCCGCCTCCTTCCTCGGCATCTCCGGCATGGTCGCGCTCCGCGGCTATGACGGCATGATCTACGCCACCGGGTGGCTGGTCGGCTGGCCGGCGCTCATGTTCCTCATCGCCGAACCGCTGCGCAACCTCGGCAAGTACACGTTCGCCGACGTCGTCGCCTTCCGCCTCCAGCAGCGCCCGGTGCGCATCGCCGCCGCCATCGGGGGCATCACCACCGTGCTCTTCTACACCATCGCCCAGATGGTCGGCTCGGGGTCGCTCGTCAAGCTCATGTTCGGCATTCCCTACGAGCTCGCCGAGATCATCGTCGGCGCCGTGATGCTCGCCTACGTGCTCTTCGGCGGCATGCTCGCCACCACCTGGGTACAGATCATCAAGGCTGGCCTCCTCCTCATCGGCGTGACGCTCCTCACCGTGCTGGCCCTCGCGCAGTTCAACTTCAGCCCGGCCGAGCTCTACGCCAAGGTGTCCACCTCCTACGGGCAGGCGGCGCTCCAGCCCGGCGGCCTCATCAAGGATCCCGTCGAGGCGGTGTCGCTCGGCTTGGCCCTGATGTTCGGCCTCCTCGGCCTTCCGCACATCCTCATGCGGTTCTACACCGTGCCGGACGCCAAGGCGGCCCGGAAGTCGGTGCTCTATGCCACCGGCTTCATCGGCTACTTCTACATCATCATCCCGATCGTGGGCTTCGCGGCCTCGGTGCTGGTGTCCCGCGCCCTCATCTCCCAGATCGACAAGGGCGGCAACATGGCCTCGCCGCTACTCGCCGAGTTCCTCGGCGGCGAGGCGTTCCTCGGGTTCATCGCCGCGGTGGCCTTCGCCACCATCCTGGCGGTGGTCGCCGGCCTGACCCTCGCCGGAGCCTCGGCCTACTCGCACGACATCTACGTGCACGTCATCAAGGGGGGCAAGGCCACCGAGCAGGAGGAGGTCCGCGCCGCGAAGATCGCCACCTTCGTGTTCGGCATCGTCGCCGTGCTCCTCGGAATCCTCTTCAAGGGTCAGAACGTTGCGTTCATGGTGGGCCTCGCCTTCTCCATCGCCGCATCCGCGAACTTCCCGGCGTTGCTCCTTTCCATCACCTGGAAGGGCTTCACCACGGGCGGCGCGGTGGCCTCCATCCTCGTCGGCGTCGTGCTCTCCGCCGGCATGATCGTCATCTCGCCCACGGTCTGGGTGGATATCTTCCACAACAAAACCGCCCTCATCGGGCTGAAGAACCCCTGCATCATCTCGATGACCGCGGCGTTCCTGGCCGGATGGCTCGTCTCGCTCATGACGCCCGACAAGGCGGCGCAGGAGAAGTTCGAGGACGAGAAGCTCCGCACCTACCTCGGCGTCGGCGCCGAGTAGCGCGGGAGTTTCTGGCTTCCCAGGCGGGCGGGGCGTGTGCGCCTCGCCCGCCTTCTCTTTGGTCGCGGGTCGCGGCGATTCCGGTTGCCGGCGCATCGCCGCTGCGCCTCCGGCGCCAGTCGAATGCCCTTCCTGCCCACCTGCCTCGAACGGCCAGGCGCCGACGCCGCCAGGGGGGACGCAAGACCGAGCCGTTCGGGGCGGCCGGGGCGCGCCCATCCCCCCGGAGACGAGGCGCGACACGCAGACCTAGGCGCGCGCACTCCCAACAGCGGGCGCCTTCGAAGCGCTCTACCCTCCTCGCGCGCAGGCCGGAAGCTGCCCGAGGAGCAGGTTTCCGAGGAGGCAGGCGGCGTCCTCGCCCCGGACCGTCGGGAGAGGTGCGGTCCATCGGGAGCGGCCTCGTCAGCGAAAATAGAAGAAGGCCGGCTGCAGGATCGCAGCCGGCCCTGAGGCCACTCGAGAGCGGGGCGCGTTACTTCGCCGCCGGAGCAGCGGCATCGGCCGGCTTGGCAGCCGCCTTCTTCTTCGACTTCTTCTTGCTCTCCTTCGCGGGAGCCGCGGAGGCATCCTTCGCAGGGGCAGCGGGAGCAGCCTTGGCAGCCGGCGCGGCCGGAGCGGTGGCAGGGGCCTGGGCAAGAACGGGGACCGCGAAGGCAACCGCGACGAGCACGCTGAGGATCTTCTTCATTGGGGTCTTTCTCCTGGGACGTGGTTTGGGCGAAACGCCCGAGGTGACAGCAACATGCGTGCCAGGCCCTAGCCTCCAGCGTCAGCAATGAGATCAGGAACTTGATGCACATGCAATCACTCGCGTGGGCCCGGGCAGCGTGGAAATCTGGGACGCCGAGAACGAACTGGGTAGGACTGCCACGGTTGAGGCTCTAGTCGTCGACCAGTCGGGACCGGGGGGCAGGTGATGTCACCGATGTGGCCCGCCGCTCAACCCTCGGTGTCCCCATCGCATCCCTGGCGCCGGCTCGTCCCGAGTGGGGCTCGCGCATGCCGAGGGGTGCCCTCGGCGGTCGGGGCAGGCGTTCTCGAGGGGCCCTCCCGGGCGAGGCGCCTTGCACGGCGCCTTCCCTGCTGGCCCCTCTTCCGTCCATCCGGGGATCGCTCGAGGTCCGGGGCGAATCCAGTGGCGGCGCGCGCCCTCTGCATCCTACAGTCGTGAAGCTGATCCCTCGGGTGGACCGTGATCCGAGGGGCGATGGAGCCACTCGCGGATCCCCGTACGGTCGGGCAGCAACCAGGTGGATGGATGAAGGGCTCGCAAGCCTCCCCGGACGTGCTCGAGATCCTGCAGGCGCTCTGGGCACTGGCTCACGCGCTCGAGGCACGCTCGAAGTGGATGCAGCGCCACCTTGGCGTCACCGGACCCCGGCGTCTGCTTCTTCGCGTCATCGGAGCGGCTCCAGGATGCACTCCCGGTGCCGCGGCGCGCAGGCTGAGCCTGAATCCGGGAACGGTCAGCCGGCTTGCGGCCGGCCTGGAGCGATCGAGGCTCCTGAGAGCGGAGCCGGATCGCAGCGATGGCCGGCAAAGGCGCCTGTTCCTCACCCCGGGAGGAGAGCTCCTGAACCGGCGGCAAAGAGGCACCGTGGAAGCCGCAGTGCGGGAAGCGCTCGCGACCGCGACTCCCGGCGAAGCGGCCTTGGCGCGCAAGTTCATCTTCCGCCTCACCGAGTCGCTGGCGGAGTCGGGTCCGATTCGGCGAGAGGCCGGCCGAGCGCGTCGCGGGTCGGGGACTCCACCCCGGAAGCCCGCCGGAGCGGGGCGCTCGCGTCGCCGCGGACGCCACCGTCGCTAGGCTGCGTTGGCGGGGCTGCGACCGTTCGGCGGCTCGGCTCGCTTGCCCGAGATCGCCAGCCCGAGATCTTGCGCGTATTCCGCGTGTCGCTTACAGTGTCCTCGTTGCACCTGCACATACCATAGCCCGTCACCGTTCATCGTCGCCGGAGAACCTCATGCATCGAACTCTCGGAGTGCTTGCCTCTATCCTGGCCTTCGCTGTTCTTTCCGGGTGTCCCGCCAAGCCCAAGAATGGCGAATGCAAGAACGGCGAGGACTGCACTGCCCAGGAGGGCTTCGGCAAGGTGTGCGTCGACGGGCATTGCCAGGAGTGCGGCCAGGACAACGACTGCAAGGCCGGGTTCGTCTGCCGCTCGCTGCGATGCGTGCCGCGCCCTGAGTGCGAGCGCAACGAGGATTGTGCCACCGGCAAGGCCTGCGAGGCCGGCAAGTGCGTGGTCGCCGCTGCCCCGGCCCCGAAGGTCGAGTGCTCCGCCGACGCCGACTGCGGTGCCGGCAAGACCTGCTACGGTGGAAAGTGCGTGGCGAGCACTCCCGTCGACTGCCCAACGGGTGGGGGGAAGCTCATCCCGGTGTACTTCGGGTTCAACGAGGCGACCCTGACGCCGGAATCCCGAGATGCCTTGACGAGGAACGCCACCTGCGTGAAGGACCGCGGGTACGCCAAGCTCGTCATCGAGGGGAATTGCGACGAGCGAGGGACCGCCGAGTACAACATCCATCTCGGCCAGCGCCGGGCCGAGGCGGCGAAGAAGTTCCTCGTCGGCCTGGGCGTCCGCGCCAAGGCCGTCAAGACGGTGAGCTACGGCAAGGAGCGCCCCGTCTGCACGGAGCAGACGGAGGACTGCTGGCGGAAGAACCGCCGCGACGATACCCTCGCCCAGTGACGGCCCACCGGCCGCCGCCCGCGCACCGTCCGGAGTCCGCGCGGGGCGCGGCCGCCTCGGGATAGGGTTCGCGCCGGTGAAGGACCCGGCGATCGAGTCTCGCCCGGCCGGATCTCCCCGGACGCGCCGCGGCCGCCAGCCGCCGGAAGGGTCGCTCGGCCGATGGAATAGCGATGCGGGAGCGTGTGTTCCAAGGGCCGTCCGCCTCTCGGCGACTCTGGAGCCCCTTGCCATGGCGCGGCTCGGGAACTTCAAGACTCAGGCGGTTTCGGGCTTCGCGGCGGTCATCGCGATCGCCGTCGGAGCCCTGGTCATCGTCCTGGTGCTCGATCGCCGGACGACCGAGGCGCGCGAGCGGCTTCTCGCCGGATACTACGACAACGAGCTCCTGGCCTCCCGCATCGAGCTCGACGCGGAGCGCATGGTCGCCGGCAGTCGCGGCTACCTGCTCACGGGGGACCTCCAGACCCTCGAGAACATCGAGAAGGCGGAGGCCGAGCTGGAGGACGCCATCTCGCAGCTCGGCCGGGCACGCGACGTGCCGGGCATGGCCGAGCACCTGGGTCTGGTCGAGTGGTCGGTCGCGGACTATCGAGCGGCATTCCACCGGCTCATCGACGAGGCGAGCGCCGCGCCTGGCCAGGCCGCAATGGCTCGGTCCATCGAGGCCCAACTCCTGCCGCGGCGAGCAGAGCTGCGTCGCCGCCTCACGCAGCTGGTCGGCGAGATGGACAGGCGCCTGGCGGAGGGCCACGCCTCCGCGGCCGCCTCCGCGTCCAAGCAGCTGCGCATCCTCCTCGGGATCGGCGGGGTATGCACGGCCTTATCCTTGCTCCTGGCGTGGATGGCTGCCCGGCGTCTCCACGCGCTGTACGTCAGCGAGGCCTACGCCAAGCGACGAGCGGAGGCGGCGGTGCTGGCCCGAGAGGAACTTCTCGGCGTGGTCGCTCACGATCTCCGAACCCCGCTGAGCGCCATGCTCGTCGGGGCCACTTCCATCCGAAGGAGGTCGGATGACCCGATGGCTCGCAAGGTGGCCGAGGCCGTCGAGAGATCCGCGGCGCGGATGGAGTCCCTGCTCAAGAGTCTCCTCGACGCCGCCAGCATCGAGGCCGGTCGGTTCTCCGTCACCCGGGAGCGCTGTGCCGTTTCCCCGATTCTCGCGAGCGCGCTCGACATGTTCGGTGGCCTGGCCGCGCAGAAGTCCATCCGGCTGAGCCAATGGGTGGACCAACCGGATCGCGTGGTACTCGGGGACGCCGAGCGGCTCCTCCAGGTGCTTTCGAACCTCATCTCGAACGCGCTCAAGTTCACGCCCGCGGAAGGGGAGATCGAGGTTCGAGTTCACCAGGCGAGCGACCGGGTGACGTTCGAGGTGCGGGACAACGGCCCCGGGATCGCGAACGAGCACGTCCCCTGCCTCTTCGACCGGTACTGGAAAGGAGAGAAGGGAAGCCGGATCGGTTCCGGACTCGGGCTCTACATCGCCAAGGGCATCGTGGATGCGCACGGGGGGCGGATCTGGGTGGAGACGGAAAGGGGAAGGGGCAGTGCGTTCCTCTTCGAGATAGAGGCGGCCCCGCCCGCCGGACCTTCCCCGCGAACGTCGTGACGGCGACGCCGGGGGTGGGTCGCGCCGCCCGATGCGGCGAGGCGCTCGTCGCCGTGCACCCCCGTCGTGGCGGCGCTCCCCCGCCCCCGACGGGGAACCTCACGCGCTTCCAACCCAACGAACGGTGGCGGAGCAGACCCTTTTCGCTAAGCACCACGCCAGGTGGTCAGGCGAGCGACCCCATCGACGCATCTTCGCCTCCCCGGCAACCTCGGGAGGCGCGTCTACGATTGGGCTCGCGGAAGCCAGGCCGGGCACGTCGCTCTCGCCTTGGCGGTGGGAGCCGGCGCGGGTGCCGGTGCCGTGTTCTTCCGCTACCTCATCCAGTGGTTCACCGTCCTCTTCACCGGGTACCCGGACTACGGCGGGGCGGGACGCGTGCAGAACCCGTTCCTGCCCTGGCTGGGAATCTGGTTCGTCGTCCTCGCGCCCGTCGTCGGCGGCCTGCTCTACGGTCCGCTCATCGAGTGGGGAGCGCGGGAGGCGCGCGGCCACGGCGTTCCCGAGGTCATGCTCGCGGTCGCCGCGGAAGGGGGCCGCATTCGGCCTCGAGTGGCCGTCGTCAAGTCGCTCGCTTCCGCCCTTTGCATCGGCGCCGGAGGATCCGTGGGCCGAGAGGGCCCCATCGTGCAGATCGGTTCCGCGATCGGCTCCACCCTGGGCCAGGGCCTGAGGCTGCCCGAGTCGCGTCTTCGCCTGCTCGTCGCGTGCGGCGCCGCCGGAGGGATCTCGGCCACATTCAACGCGCCGATCGCTGGAGCCATGTTCGCCCTGGAGCTCCTGCTCCGCGACTTCGAGGTGGAGTCCTTCGGCGCCGTCGTGATCTCGTCGGTGGTGGCCGACGTCGTCGGCCGCGCCGCATTCGGGGCCCACCCGTTCCTATCCCTGCCTCCCTTCGAGGTGGCTTCCGTCTGGGAGTACTCCCTCTACGCCGGACTGGGCCTGGTGGCGGCGCTGACGGGCGTCGCGTTCTCCCGGGCCCTCTACGCCACCGAGGACGTCGTGGACCGCCTCTGGCGTGGCCCCGACTGGCTGCGGCCTGGGGTGGGGGGAATCGCCCTCGGGCTTCTCTTGCTCGCGTTGCCGCAGATGTACGGGGTGGGCTACCCGGCGCTCGAGGGCGCGATCCGCGGCGGCAACGCCACCTGGCTCCTGCTGCTGCTCCTCGGCGGAAAGATCGTCGCCACCAGCCTGACCATCGGGATCGGCGGCTCGGGCGGCGTCTTCGCTCCTTCCCTGTTCATGGGGGCGATGCTCGGAACGGCCTACGGCCAGATCGCCCATCGCCTCCTCCCCGGGATCACGGGTCCGGCAGGCGCCTACGGACTCGTCGGCATGGGGGCCGTGTTCGCGGCAGCGGCGCGTGCCCCGATCACGTCGGCGCTCATCATCTTCGAGCTCACCGGCGAATACCGCATCATCTTGCCCCTTCTCCTCGCCATCGCCCTGTCCACCTCGATCGCCAACCTCCTCACCAAAGACACCATCTACACCCTCAAGCTCAGACGCCGAGGGGTGGTCCTGGCCGGAAGCAAGACGGAGAACCCGATGGAGGTCATCACGGTCGGCGAAGCCATGCAGGCGGTTCCCCACCCGCTTCGGTCCGATCAGCCCCTCGGCGATGCCGTTCGCCGCTTCACCGAGGAGGGTCGCGAGGCACTGCCGGTCGTCGACCCGGCCGGCCTCTACCGCGGAGCCCTCACCCAGCGACAGGTCGAGGAGGCCGTGCGCGACAACGCGCAGGAAGTTCCGGTCGGCAACCTGGCGCAGGAGATGCCGACCGTGACCGCCGGCCAGACGCTCGCCCAGGCGCTGGCGGTCCTCATCCCGCACGACCTGAGTGGAGTCCCGGTGCTCGACGCAGGGGGCACCTCGGTCGTCGGGTGGTTGAGTCACCGCGCCGTGCTCCGGGCGTACCAGGCGCGACTCGAGAACGGCAGGGGGCCAAGGGCAGGAGCCAGGGAAGGGCGCGCCGGCGGCTCTTGAGCCGGCCTCCGCGCGCCAGGTCCCGCGCCTCTTCGCTCGTCTTCGGTCTCGCCAGGCACCGGATCGCGGTCGCTCCGTGGCTCGGTGCTCCTCGCCCCTGGTCGCCGGAACGGATTGCGAAGGCGTGCCGGGCGGGAGGCGCGGACGCAAGGTGGAGCGCGGTCGCCGGGATCGTCGGCCCTGGGCCGCGGACCGAGCGCCGTCCCGGGTCGAGCTCCCCCGAGCTCCCCGACCGGGGCGCAGGAGGCACCCCGCGAACCTGGCGGACGCCTCGGGGCCCGCTTCTGCCGAAAGGGCCGGGAAACCCTGTCATTGCGTATGCAATGACCCCCGCGGGCGCCGCCCCGGTCGAGCGGAACATACCCATCGCGGTGCTTGCGGCGCGGGCGTGGCGCAATGTAGATCATTGCGTATGCAACGACGTGCGGTCGGCAGAGATGCGCCCAGACGCGGCGGCGGACTGCCGATGGCCCTCGAGTTCACGTTGGACCTTTGGGCCCTGGTGCACTCCCTGAACGCCCGATCCGAGTGGATGCACCGCACCTACGGGGTCACCGGCCCCCAGCGCATGCTGGCGCGGGTGATCGGTCTCTGGCCCGCGTGTTCGCCCGGCGAGGCCGCGCGCCTGCTTCGCCTCCACCCGGCAACCGTCACCCGGCTCGCGCATGGCCTGGAGCGGCTCGGGCTGGCCCGTCGAGCGCGAGACCGCAGCGACGCGCGCCGCCTCTGCCTGACTCTCACCTCGCGCGGACGGAGGATCAACGCCATCCGGACCGGGACCGTGGAGCAGGCCGTGAGGCGGGCGCTCGGTCGCGCTGGCGCCCCCGACGTCGCCGCCGCCCGCGGAGTCGTCCAGAGCCTCGCGAGCGAGATCCTGCCCGTCGAGAGCAGGGAGGAGGTCGCCTGATGCGCGGCGTCCGGATCCCGACCCACCCCTTCGGGCGGGGCCCGAGCCGCACCAGACGCCGGGCCTTCGGCCCGCGGCGAGCGCGCCGCGTCGGCGCGCCCGCCCGCCGTGTGCCGCTCCCGCGCTCGCCAGGAATCGAGCGCCGTCACCTGCCGACGGCCGCAGGTGGGCCGAGGGGCTCGCGATGGAGGCCCCGAGGAGGGCGGAGGAGGCGAGCGCGAAACTGACACCGAAAGGAAGGCAGCCACATGAAGACGATGCTGGGAGCAGCCGCGGTTTCGCTCGCACTCATCGCGAGCGGATGTGCCACAACCTCCGAAGTGAAGCAGCAGGTGGACCCGCTGGCCGATCGGCTGACCAAGGTCGAGTCGAGACTCAGCGCCCTCGAGAATCAGGTGAACGCGCAGGCCGCCGACATCCAAACGGCGAAGAGGGACGCAGCCGACGCGAAGGCTCAGGCCCAGCGTGCCGAGGCTGCCGCCGACAAGGCGGGCGCAGCCGCGTCGAGGGCCGAGACCGCTGCGGAGAAGGCTGCAAAGGCCTTCGAGCTCCGTCTTCACAAGTAACAGCGGGGCCGCGGCTGCGTTAGGATCTTCTTCGACGGCGGCTCGCGCCTGGAGCCGGTGCCCGTCCCGGCGCGGAGATTCGATTGGTTCTCCCTGCAACCATCGCCTGCTTGGCAGCGTATGGCCCGTTCCCCGGCGCCTATCCCGGCGATGCCGAGGTGATCGGGGCGGTGGAGACCCATGAGGTCCGCCAGGGCGAGTCTCTCATCGAGATCGCCCGCGCCCATGACCTCGGGTTCAACGCCATCGCGGCCGCGAACCCGGAGCTCGACCCGTACGTCCCGGGAACGGGCGCGCGGGTCGAGGTGCCGACGGCCTTCATCGTCCCGAGGACCGCCGCTCCGGGCACCATCGTGGTGAACCTTTCCGAGATGCGGCTGTACTATTCGTTCCTGGGTCACGGAGGCGTCACGCGAACCCTGGTGACCGCGCCGGTGGGGATCGGGGACGAGGGCGCCTCCACGCCCGTCGGGATCTACCGGGTGGTCGAGAAGGAGGCGAAGCCGGCATGGCACGTGCCGGCCTCGATCCGCAGGGAAGAGCCGGATCTGCCGGAGGTCGTCCCGGCCGGTCCGGCGAACCCCCTTGGCACCCACGCCCTGCGGCTCTCGTCCCGATCGATCCTCATCCACGGCACCAACAAGCCCTGGGGCGTGGGACGCCGGGTGAGCCACGGCTGCATTCGCATGTACCCCGAGGACATCGTCTGGCTGTACCGCCTCGTGCCCATCGGGACGGAGGTGGTGGTGGAGCGGGCGCCCGTGAAGGTGGGGCTCGAAGGTGAGCGCGTGTACGTCGAGGTGCATGCCGACGACGACCTGAAGGCCGACTACTTCGCCCTGGCGCAGGACCTCCTCCTGGACCGTGCCGCGCTGGGGCGGGTCGACCCCATGAAGCTCGACGCCGCCATTCGAGAGAGGCGTGGCATTCCGGTGGACGTCACGCTGGAGCTGCCGCGCCCCCCGCTGGCGGGAGACCCGCAGCTCCCGTGCGACGAGCGACCAGCCCTTCCGCAGGGCGCCGGCCCTCCGAGCGGAAGGGCCGAGCGGAGCACGCCTCTCAGCGCGGAGCAGGTCCCTGGGTCACCTGGACCATGTCGTGCGGACGCAGCCTCCTCGCAAACGCCGCCCTGATCTCCTCCGCGCCCATGGTGAGGTATCGCCGAGCGGCGAGGGTCGGCTCGTCGAGGGGCAGGTCGTGCTGGGCGCGGTCGAGCAGACCGAGAGCGATCCGCCGCACGCTCGATTCGGCGAGAGGGATCTCCCTCAGCGCGAGCGCCCTGGCGTTGTGCAGCTCGGCGGCCGTCACGGGCTCTCGCTGCATGGCCTCGAGGTTGCGCACCACGATGGCCCTGGCCTCCGAGACGTTGCGCGGGTCGCAGCCGAATTGCACGCTGTAGACGGCGCGCGTCTGATCGACGTCGAACCTCGAGTCCACCGAGTAGACGAGACCCCCCTTCTCCCGCAGATCCCGGTAGAGCCTGGAGGCGTAGAAGGCACCGCCGAGGACGTGGTTCCCGAGCTCCAAGGCGTAGTAGTCCGGATCGGAGCGGGTCAGGTCCAGCGTCTCCGCCAGCGTCACGTCGTCCTGGACCCGGCTCTGGTCGGGCAGGACGGCGACGGAGGGCCGGTTGAGCGGGACCGTCGGAAGCACGGTCCTCGGCTTCGGGCCCTCCGACCTCCAGCTGCCGAAGGCGCTCCGGACGGCCGCCTCGACCCGAGCGTCGTCGACGTTTCCAATCACCACGATGGTGGTGAGATCGGGCCTTAGCACCTTCCGGTAGTAGGCCTTCACGTCCTCGTAGGTGAGGGAGGAGACGGTGGAGGGCGTCGCCTGCCGCTGGGTGGGATCGTCGCTGGGGAAGAGCGCGGCACTGAGCGCGCGCTCGGTCAGGTAGTCGGGACTCTCGAGCAGACCGGCCCCGGCCCGGGCCGTTTGCCCCTGGACGACCTTGAAGTCGGCCGGCGGCAGCGCCGGGTGAAGGAGGTTGTCCGCCAGCAGGTCGAGACCTCGTTCGAAGTTGGCCGCGAGCACACGGAGCGAGAACTCGACGCCCGCGGATTCCTCGGCCCCGAGGTCGTCGAGCGCCTCCTGGAAGGCGAGGCGGTCGAGCGAAGTCGTCCCGAAGGAGAAGAGCTGCCCGAGAACGTCGTCGACGCCATCCTTGCCGTCCGGCGTCTCCAGGTCCGGCTCGTTCCGCACGGATCCGTACACGCTCACGGTGTTGCTGATGGATTCGTGCTGCACGATGAGCGTGAGCCCGTTGGCGAGCTTGTGCACGGTGGGGTGGACCGTGGACGCCGGGACGCGTGGCTCCCCGAGCGCCTTCTCGGCCCATGCGGGCATCTCGCCCTTTCCCCGGCTCGTGGTCGCGAGGGCCTCGGCTCCGCCGAAGCCCTTCGCGGCGATGGGCCCGCCCGAGGACTCGGGCGTGAGGATGGCGAGGATCGCGTGCTTGGGGTCCAGGTACCGGCGGGCCACGCGATTCACGTCGTCCACCGTGACCCTCTCGATCTCCCTTACGCTGTCCTCCGGCGACCGGCGCCCCTCCACCGCGAGCGCCTGGGACCATATCTGCGCCAGACCCGCCACGGAGTTTCGCTGGAACTCAAAGTCGGCGAGCTCTCTCCGCTTGGCCGCCGCCACGAGGTCCGGCGAGATGCCTTTCGTCAGGCTCTCTCGAAGGATCTCCCCGATCTCCTGCAACAGGCCCTCCGAGTCGGCCCCGCGCGGGAAGGCGGCGACGGCGGAGCCGACCCCACCCGCGGGTAGCCAGTCCGTCGAGAAGCCCGCGTAGAGAGCCTTCCCCCGCGGCACCAGCCCGTAGAGCCCACCCCGCTGGCTGCTCAGGACGTCGCCCAGAACCTGTGCGGCCGCGTAGTCGGCGCTGTCCGTCCCCGGCATGCGGAAGGACATCGCCGCCAGGCCATAGGGAAGGTCCGTCCTCAGGCGAAGCATCTCCGGCTCGACCGGGGAGAGCTGGACGCGCGGGCGGGCGGGGACGGCCTTGCCAGGGATGGCGCCGAAGCGATCGGACACGAGCGCCAGGGCCGCCTCGGGATCGACGTCCCCGACCACGACGAGGATGGCGTTGTTGGGCGCGTACCAGGTGTCGTAGAAGCTCTTCAGCATCGCGGCGGTGATCTTGTCGAAGGAGGCTTTCGTCCCGAGGGCGTCGTGCTCGTAGGGCGTCCCCTTGAACAGGGCCGCCAGCAGCCTGGTGTAGAAGACGTACTGCGGGCTGGAGAGGTCCTGCACCACCTCCTGCTCGATGGCGGCCCGCTCCTCGGCCCAGAGCTCCTCCGAGTCCAGGACGCCGCTCATCCGGATGGCTTCCACCCGCAGGGCCGCGTCCAGGTCCTCTGCCGGCACGGTCAGGAAGTACTGCGTCACCGTCTGCTGGGTGTAGGCGTTGAACTGGCCGCCCATGGCCGCGATGACGCTGGCGAGCTCTTCGGCCGACAGCTCCGGCGAGCCGCGGAACATCATGTGCTCCTGGGCGTGCGCCAGCCCCGGGAAACCCGCCGGGGCCTCGTTGGAGCCGACGAGATAGCTCACTTCCGTGGTCACCACGGGTGCAATGGGGTCGCGAACGATCACCACCCGCAGGCCGTTCTTCAGCGTTCCCCTGAGGACGCCTGCATCGGACGGCACACCGGCTGCGGGGAGGCCCGTCCCGACCAGAGCGGCTAACCCGAGAACGGCGCCGAGGCGCGCCCTCCAGGCTGTCCACGCGAGCATCAGTGGCCCTCCCTTCCGGTCGACTTCGGGGCTTCATAAGGGCCAGTGGAGTTCTTTCAAGTGCGACCTGCGAGTCGAAGCGTCGTGGGCTCCGGTGACGCGTCGACGGGGCCTGCCCGCCGCGCCGCCTGGTGTTCGGTGTCACTGGGATCCGCGCGGGGCGCGGCCGCAAGACGGCCCGGTTGGGTCTCCTCGCGGATGACTCGTCGGGCGGGCGGCCCGACCGCGACAGGGCCCGGCCATCGGCGACCCGGCCGCCGGGTGGGGCCCGATGACGTCCCGGCCCCCCGGAGTCGAAGGCTCGGAGGTCAAGGCGGCCCGTCGCCTTCGACCCATAGCGCATCCACGAGCGGGGCGCCGGCCGCAGCCCGAACGCTCAGCGCGGCTGCCGGCCAGCCGGCGCCGTCCGGCGATGGCAGAACCGAGAAGGACACCAGTTGTTCCTGCCCCATGCCGACGTAGGCCGGATAGCACCAGTTGCCGCTGCCGGTGTTGTCGAAGGCCTCGGTGCCGGCTTCTCCGGTGGAGGTGGTGATGTAGGTGTAGTCCTCGGAGGCAACCACGACGTTGTTGTCGATCCTCCAGTGACAGGATCCGGCGTCGTTGTAGATCCCGCCCGCGGCGCCACGGGCCGCGGTCCTTCCGTGGATGTAGTTGTCGTGAATGCTGCTCGACCCTGACGGATCCTGATAACCCAGCGTGTATATGGCTCCGCCGTCGTCGAGCAGGCGCATCGCCTCGATGCGGTTCCAGCCGATCTCGTTGTTCACCGCTCGCGACGGAGCGACGCTCCATCCCCAGCCGAACGAGATGCCCGTGTACGGCTGCCTCGCGACGGAATTGTGATTGACCCTGGAATCGCTGACCACGCCGACCTGGATGCCGATCCCGCCTCGGAACTCCGCAGCACATCCGGTCACGGTGTTCTCGGTGACCTCGCAGGCGGTCGTCTGCGCGTCGCCGGGGTAGCTGAGGTCGCCGACGGCGATGCCGGTCGACGACGCGTCGTACACTGCGTTCGACGTCACCCGGCAACCGCTCGACCCGGCGCCGACGTAGATGCCGCGGCCACCGCAGTGCCGGACGGTGCAGTTACGGATCCGCACGTCCACCGAGCCGCGCACCTCGATGGCTGCGGGTGGAAATCGCAGCGCCGGCGAGCCTCCGCGAAGGGGGGAAGCCGCCGTCGGTTCGGGGTCGGCACCCTGGTTCCAGTACAGGTTCGCCTGTACCTCGAAGAAATGTCCCTGCGCGGTCGGCGTGAGCCAACCCGCATGCTGCACCGTGATCCCCTGGAAGGTGACGTGCGACGCTCCGTTGACCGAGATGAGCGTCTCGGCGCCGCCGAGCCATGCGTCCAGTCTCGCCACATCCTCGCCTGGCCGCGGGATGTAGTAGACCGTGCTCGTCGCGGGGTTGAGATACCAGCTCCCCGGACCGGATCCGGCCAGGAACTCGTAAGCGTTCTCGATCCGCACCGGGTGCGGCTGCGAGCCCCAGCCGAGGTTGGGCACCTTGGCGGCGTATGCGTAGGCTGCGTTCATGGTGAACGTGGCGGTCTCGCCGTCGTCGGACAGGCTCGCCACCCCGAGGCGCGGCTGCGTCCACGAGGGAACGCTCGAGGAATCCGCCCCCTGGAAGACGAACTCGAGATCGGATGGGCGCCCGATCGCGGGAAAGACCGCGTCCCTCTTCCTCAGTTCCCATCGCGACCCGCTCGTGGTGCCGTGGACGGCAGACGTGTCGCCCCTCCACCGCGCCCGGGTGGCGCGACGTCCGTTCACCCAGAACTGTCGGGCGCTCGTGCCTGGCGGGACGGAGGCCGAGTAGATCCCGCTTGCCACGTCGACGAGCGTCCACCGGGCGACCTCGATTCCTCCCTCGAGCACCGGGGCCTCGCCAGGCAAGGGGCGCCACACGGTGGTGAATCCCGACTGCGGCGAGTCACGCGCGGTGAAAGAGAGCGCACGCCCCAGCCGGTACCTTCCGCCGGCCAGGTAGACGGTCACGTTGTCTCGGGCGCCGGCAGCGAGCAGCTTGACGGCGGCGAGGCTTCCGGGCGACGCCGCGGAGAGCCCGTCTCCGGTGCCGTCCGGCGAGGCGTAGAGCCTGATCCCGGGGCGCTCGCCTTTTCTCGCTGGCGCCACCGGTCGAGCGGGCGCGCCCAGCCCTTCCGAGCTCGCCGAGGGCGTCGAGCAGCCAAGAGCCGCCAGGGCGACGAGGGCCGCGCGCTTTCGCATGGGTGGCGGCGGGCCGGGGCCCTTCCCGGGTCTCCGCCCGGTCCGGCATGCTAGCAGTCTCGACTTCACTGGCAACACGGGTCGGGCCGAGAGACCGGGGGCGCCCCTCGCCGCACCGCGAAGCAGGGACAGCTCCCCGGGCGCCTCGCCAACCGACTGCGCCGCTTCGCCATCGGGTCACAGGCGGGCGGGCAGCGGGGCGCGACGGACGGCGAGCTCGCGGGACCGCTCCCTCACCCGAGCTCGGGGACGTGGCGGGAGAGCACCTCCCGCAGCTCGGCCAGGTCGGGGCGCCTCTCGAGCGCCTCGCGCACGTAGCGGAGCGAGGCGGGGATGGAGGGCAGGAAGCCCGGGTTCCCCTTCACCCGGTCGATGTAGACGAATCGACCGGCGTCCTTGAGCTTCCGCTGCACGGTGAGGAGGTCGAAGGTCTCCCGGAACTTCCGCTCGTCGAGGCGGGGGCCGCCCTGCGCGGCGAGGCCGTCGAGGTAGCGGCGGAGCATCCGCTCCACGAGCTCCGCCGGCAGCTCCACGTAGCTGTCGCGGAGCAGGGCCACGAGGTCGTACTGCCTCGGGCCGAGGAGCGCGTCCTGGAAATCGATGACCGCCTGCTCCCCTCCCGGCAGCAGCATCAGGTTCCGCGACTGGTAGTCGCGGTGGGTGAGCCCGACCGGCTCCGCCGCCAGGGCCTCGCTCACCCGGTCGAAGTGGCGGTCCACCACCGACCGCTCCGCGGCGCCGAGGGTGGCCCCCTTAAAGGCCTCGAGGAGCCACTCGCGGAAGTGGTCGAGCTCCCAGCGGTAGAGGTCGCGCTCGAAGCGGCGCTGGAAGGCGACGCAGGAGGCGTCCGGGGCGCGCTCCGCCGCCACCCGCATCCGCGAGAGCTGGTCGACGGCCTGGGCGTAGAGCGGCTCGGCGGCGGCGCCCCGGAGCAGCCGGGTCTCGAGCATCTCGTCGCCCAGGTCCTCGAGCACCATGAGCCCCTCCCGCTCCAGGAAGGCGTGGATGCGGGGCACGCGCACCCCGATGCGCTCCAGGTAGCGCTGCACGTCCACGAAGGGATTCACGCTCGGCGCCCCGCCGCTCGTCGCTTCCTCCGGCCTCCCGCCCTCGGGGAGGACCATCACCACGAGGGACTCGGGGGGCGCCCCCACTCGCCAGTAGCTCCGCAGCGAGGCGTGCCCCGCCAGCCTCCGCACGGGGAGGCCGCCCGCCTCCCGCCCGGTGGCCTCCGCCACCGCCGCCCGCACCCGCGCTTCCGTGTCCATCACCGCCTCCGTGCTCTTCCAGGGCACCCGCGTCGGCGCGTTGACACTCCGTCAGCGCGGACCCTATAAGGCACCGTCCCGCGCCAAACCCTGCCTCCCAGGAGCGCGCCCATGCCCTGGCACCAAGACATCCTCGCCGCCGTCGGCCGCACCCCGCTCGTGAAGCTGAACAAGCTCGTGGGGCCGGACGACGCGCTCGTCCTCGTGAAACTGGAGTACCTGAACCCGGGCGGCTCCATCAAGGACCGGATGGCCCTCCACATCATCGAGAAGGCGGAGAAGGCGGGGCTGCTGCGAAAGGGCAGCACCATCGTCGAGAACACCAGCGGAAACACCGGGGTGGGGGTGGCCGTCGCCGCCGCGGTGAAGGGCTACCGCTGCATCTTCACCATGCCCGACAAGATGTCGAAGGAGAAGCAGGACACCTTGAAGGCCTTCGGGGCCCAGGTGGTGGTGACCCCCACCAACGTGCCCGCCGACTCGCCCGAGAGCTATTACTCGGTGGCGAAGCGCATCGCCGCGCAGACGCCCAACAGCTTCTACCTGAACCAGTACCACAACCCCGACAACGTCGAGGCCCACTACCTCTCCACCGCGCCCGAGATCTGGCAGGAGACGAACGGGCGCATCGACGCATTCGTGGCCGGGCTCGGGACCGGCGGCACCATGTCCGGCTGCGGCCGCTTCTTCAAGGAGAAGGACGCGCGCATCCGCAACATCGGCGTGGACCCCATCGGATCGGTCTACTACTCCATGTGGAAGACCGGGAAGCTCCCCGAGCCCCGGGTCTACAAGGTGGAGGGCATCGGGGAGGACATGATGTGCGGCGCCATGGACCTCTCGGTCCTCGACGACGTGCGCCAGGTCACCGACCAGCAGTCCTTCACCGCGGCGCGCCGGCTGGCGCGCGAGGAGGGGATCTTCGCCGGGGGAAGCTCCGGCGCCGCCGTCCACGTGGCCGTGCAGGTGGCCCGCGAGCTCGGCAAGGGGAAGGTG